>Ga0255432_1023_pt1 | contig 29518 bp, 31 predicted proteins | sample ANMaggSeSYBR02I6_FD_182656 | JGI IMG/M metagenome (GOLD analysis project Ga0255432, IMG submission 182656) | Sediment cell enrichment communities from methane seep in Santa Monica Basin, California, United Staets - ANME aggregate JGI... | ecosystem: Environmental > Aquatic > Marine > Cold seeps >...
ATTATTTTTAATTGAAGAGATAAATGAAGATCAGCATGTAGAAGAGATAGTTATCAGTTTGGGAATGGGGTATGGTGAAGCTGATGTGTTTAGATCGTATAAATCAGGAGGTTTTGATGTCATTTCCAGTGATGACAGAAAGTTTTTAAAGATTATTAATGCTCTTGATCTGCCTTATTTAACCCCTACTGCACTTATTGTTTATCTTTTCAAAAAAGAGGTGTTTACAAAAGATGATGCAACGTCTTATCTAAACAATCTCAAAGAGATGGTGTCTGATGAAGAATATTATCTGGCAATAAAGGAGGTTGAATAAATGGAAATAAAGAGTGTGCCTCTAACTCCTGATGTGATAAAAGGTGTGTCATACCGGGCTAAAATGGAGGATGTGGATGAAAATACAGCAGTCAGGCAGTTAATGAAGCTTGGTTTGATGTGGTATGCTGCCAATCTTTATAAAATGGGAAAAATGACGTTATCAGAAGCTGCTGAGTTGTCAAATGTCAGTGTGAGGAAGATGCTGGATGTACTTGAAGAACATGGAATAAAAGGAAATGTTTCTATGGAGCAGCAGATAAAAGCTCTGGAATATGTAAAGGGTTTGTAAATATTGGTTCAGGTATTTCCACGAAGTAATTAATTTATTTATTTGTTAACCATCAACTCCCTTTAACACAAAACCACCGCCATTTCAGCAGAAACCTTATTGCCTATAATGAATTTCTATGTTATGAGGTGCAGTATAAATATGTGTTTTGTTGATTCAAGCGCTGCCGATAGCGTGGACCTGAGCGCTGCTGCCATGACAAGATATGAATGCAGTGCATGTGGAAACAGATTCAAAGGTATGGGAAGTAAGCTGTCCTGTCCCTCCTGCCAATCCACTGACCTGAAAAAACTGGATTAAGATATGCAGATCGAATCCATAGAACTGGTAAACGGCACGGCACTGGGCCTGAAAATGGACATGGAGCATGCGCCGCTACTGGTCATAAGGGCACCCAGGGGTTTTGTAATGTGTGGATACCTGGATATTTCCATGGCAGAACGCCTGGATGACGTCGCCGTAAAGGTGACCGGTGTAAGCAATTTCGAGGATGTGCTGGCATCCGGTGTAGTGGAGGCCACCCAGGCAGCAATCGATCTGGGAATTGAAGTGGGAATGCCTGCTAGGCGGGCCCTTGAGCGTATGTTTTAGAAACCTCTACCCTGCTTATCGGGAGAATAAATTATTTTCCATATGTGGCAGAGTTGAAGCTATAAAAAATAATGGTGCTCCCCCGGATGTACCTTTTCAATCACTGTTCTATCAAAAACATCACTCTCATCCAGTTCATTCTCAATATAACCAAGATTACGAAGCACAGGTACAAAAGCCATCGCTGAATCAATATACTCCCTGGGAAGACCTGCACAATATCTGGGAGATACCCGGTAAGTCTGCATGATAAAATCACTATCAACCACTTCAACCAGATCGGATACTACCTGGGCGGCACGCCCGGGCTCATCTCGTATTAGATTGGAAGCATCCTCGTGCAGCCGCAGGAAATCCTCTACCAGTCCACGTCTGTCCCGCAGCAGTTCATGGCTTACAATAATACCATAACTTGGATTAAAGGGCCAGAGCTTTGAAGGCGGGATCACAACCTTTGTACTGCATACCCTGGCAGCCGCAACCGACAAAGGCGGCGTCCCAATAGCCGCATCCACCTGGCCGTCATCCAGTGCATCGGGAATAAAATCAGCCCACTGAAAATTCCTTACCTCAATAGACCCGCCAAGGTCATGCTCCTCCAGCAGGTTGCGGATAATTACATCATGGATAGAACCTGACGGCGGACACCCGATTACACCGCCCCTGAACTGCTCCAGGACCGATGCCATATCCCCGCCCTTATCCTTAAGCGTACTGCATCCGTGCGGCCCGATCATCACAGTACCTTCCATATGGCCACCGCCTACGCATATGATTGGCACACCTCTGTCAATACCTATCATCACAGGGGGCAGCCCGATATACCCAATATCTACCTCGCCCCTGGAAAAAGCATCCACGATAGCCGGGCCTCCACCGAACATGCTCCATTTGACTGTAAGGCCCAGTTTATCCTCAAGCCATTGTGTACCCATGAGTATGAACGAAGTATGGTAGAATGTGGAGAGGTGACCTATACGTAGTTTTTTATTAACCATATATTACCAGTTATAATATCCAATATACTTAGATAATCTTTGCCTAATACAGAGACCGTTACAATTCGTGTTGTTGAATATAATTAAACCACAGATAAACACAGATTTTCAGGCAGCATATCCGCGTTTATCGGCGTTCATCTGCGGTTAGTTTGATAATACCAATATGTAATGTAACGGTCTCCCAATACAAACATTAAAAAGAGGGAAGGCCATTATAAAATGGCCATACTTTAATTTTCAAATCCAGGTTTTTGTTTATATACTTGCTTTAATTCTTTTCCAGCTGGAAATGGTTTCAACCACCACAAGAAGTGCCAGCACAAGCAAAATAATTACCGTGCCGCCCAGTAAGTAATTCTTGGCCGGTATCAGGTCGATAGCTAGGAACACCAGTGCCGCTATTGTAGTCAGCAACATGAAAATGCCAGGATACAAAGTATATCGTGACGGTTTTTTTAGTCCCACAAGCCAGATAGTAACTACAAACAGTGTCAGGGCTGCAATCAACTGGTTCGCTGACCCGAAAACCGGCCAGATAATGGTCCAGCTATCAGTAAGAGCAAGAGCGCCTGCCGGTATTATCAAAACTATTGTGGATACATACCTGTTATCCATCACTGTAATACCAAGTCCGTTACTTCCGAACAGTTCTGTACCTACAAATCTTCCAAGCCTGCTTGCCGTATCAAGTGTGGTCATGACAAAAGTCTTTATTATCATCATGCCGACCACAGTTCCCAGCGTTAAACCAAAGATGGGGGCCACCAGGTGACCATAGCCGGTACCGAACGTCAGTATCCAACCCTGCTTTAGGAGTACAGGATAAGATATTGATGGGTCATTTGTGGCCCAGCTCAATCCTGCGGTTACTGCAAGTAATGCCAGAATGGCCAGAACACCTTCCACCAGCATGGCGCCGTATCCTATCACTTTTGTATCTGATTCTTTCTTGATCTGTTTTGAGGTTGTCCCGCTGCTGACCAGTGAATGGAAACCAGAGACTGCTCCACATGCAACTGTCACAAACAGTATGGGCCAAAGATATCCATTGCTACTATTGACGCTGATAAAGGCTGGAGTGGAAATCGTCGGATGAACCACAGCTACACCAATAAATCCTATTGCCAATCCAATGAATAGCACATATGAGGCCAGATAGTCCCTGGGTTGAAGTAATGTCCAGACCGGCAGTACTGATGCGATAAATGCGTACACAAGAAGTATCACAACCCAGTAACTGAAAGGATCACTTACAGGCAGTTCAAGGGGATAACTCAATCCCAGGTATATGAATGCAAAGAGAAGTACCAAACCCAGTGCCGTTCCGATACGTGTATCTATCCCAAGCTTAAAACCCATATAACCTACAAGTAGTGCAATGGGTATCAGCATCAATGTGGGCAGGACGATCTCTGGTTTATTGATCAATGCTTTTGCCGCAACTACGGCAAAAACCGCAACAATGAGTATCAATGTAAGCCAGATAAAAGATGCAAATATCAGTTGTGCTCTTCTGCTCATGACTTTTCCGGCAACACTTGCAATACTCTTACCTTCATGCCGGATGGATGCCACCATGGAACTCATATCATGGACACCACCAATAAATATTGAGCCGATAACGATCCACAAAAATGCCGGCAGCCAGCCAAAGAGGGACGCTGCCACCACCGGACCGATTATGGGACCTGCACCTGCAATGGATGAAAAATGGTGACCGAACACAATCTGTGATCTTGTCGGGACATAATCCACACCATCGTTCATGCCAATGGCTGGTGTTTCATTGTCATCATTAATGTCAAGTAATTTTGAAATTTTTGTTCCATATATAACATATGCAAAATATAAGGCTATTAATCCTATAACTGCTATAACTAACGAATTCAAACTAATACCTCCAAAAGTTTTACAAAAAATCCATCACATTTATCAATTATAAAATTATCTGAAAAGCAGATGGTTTGAATTTCTTTTAGGTAATTTTATTAAAATACATACTATATTTTAGATAAAATAAATTAAAATATTAAATTATTTACATGCCCTGCAAGAGATTCTCCGTATTAAAATTGTCACTCTGGTTTTATCTGGTGATTTTACAATCAACAGAATGAGTCAGTGAGTTATCGCCCGATATCCTGGAATAGAACAGGTACTGCTGTGCATATCCGGCATACTGCCCGAAATAACTGCGAGCGAATTCACCGATGATATCGCTCTGCCTGCTTTTTGGACCTACCAGGAACCGGCCGTAGTGTTCATTCATCACTGAAAATATATGTGTATCTACCGGGAATGCCTCCAGCTTATCATAGGAGAACAGCAGCACGCAATCCGCTATCTTGGGCCCGATACCACGCACCCCCATCAGCAATTCCTTTGCCTCCCTGTACTCAAGTTCAAAGGGCGCTCCCAGGTCAAGTTCTCCCCTGTCTACCTTCCTTGCCACCTCCAGTATATTTGCACTTCTAAATCCCAGTTTAGTCTCCTTCAACCTGCTCTCGCTGGTCCGGGCCAGCACTTCGGCAGTGGGGAAAGAAAAATCCCCACTCTGGTCATCGCCGTACTGCCTGCACAGGTTGGAAATGGAATCCTTGATATTGGGAATGGACTTGCAGCTTGAGGCCATGTAGGATATGAGGCATTCCCAGGGTTCCTGTCTTATCAGCCGCAGCCCCATGAAGCGATGTATCAGGTCGTCCATTACAGGGTCGGTGTTTATCCGGCTGTATATCCCTGGCATATCGTCATCCAGCCTGAAATACCGGACGATGCTGTCTCTGTCCAGGCTGGTGTCAACCACCAGGTTCCACCCATCCTGCCTTGCCCGCACAATATGGCCCCGGACCACGCCGGTCCACCATTCACCGCTGTGCTGCCACCTAAATACCTGTCCGCAGTCCAGTGTGCTGTCAAGGTCGAAGTCTTTGGTCCTGATGTGCATGATTGGGGGAATTGTTCCATTACAGGATAATCATTTTCTCAATATCGGTGCACGGAATTATACAGTCTGTGTTGTTATAATAATTCCCTATTTTACCAGGTTAACCTGCCACTTAAACCAAATTTTACATATTATCAGGTCTGAGTTAGTAACAGATGGAACTCAATACCATCCTGTTCATTAAAAAGAAGTTCCAGGAACATTACAGGAAAGAGCCGCCTGAGCCGCCGCCGGGTCTTGAGAAACGGGAATGGGGATTTTTAATGCTTGAGCCTGATTCAGGTATGCGGCGGCACAAAGCATTTGTAAGCGTTGGTGAGATGCAGGAATATATCCAGGCCATGGTCCCGGCCCATGTGTACCATTCGGCTGCTTACTACCAGCATCCTGGTGCCCCTACCATGAAGGAAAAGAACTGGGAGGGTGCAGACCTGATATTCGATATCGATGCCGACCACCTGCCTGTGAAGACTGATTCCTTCAAGGTCATGCTTGATGATGCAAAGCAGGAGATCATCAAACTGACCGGGTTTTTGATGGATGATTTTGGGTTTGGTGAGGAGAGCCTCCACATTGCCTTTTCGGGTGGGAGGGGGTATCATGTTCATGTAAGGGACCCAAGGGTACTGAACCTGGACAGCGCCCAGCGAAGGGAGATAGTAGATTACCTGAGCGGGACCGGTCTTGACCTGGACCACATTTTTAAGAAAAAATACGTTGAAGGTGATGATAAGAGATCAAAGATACTGGTATTTCCCTCCGAATCCCAGGGGGGGTGGGGCAGGCTGGTGAACCGCAAATTGATCAGCTACCTGCAGGAACTGGCAGGTGGTGACAATCCTGTAAAGAGACTCATGGAATTTGACAGGATTGGGAAAAAGACTGCAAATAAGATAATAAATACTGTTGACGATCCTGTTCATCTGGAACCTTTGAGGATGGGGAATTTTGATGCATTAAGCTCGATTCCTGCAGGGTTCTGGGAAACTGCCTTGCAGCAGGTCATACCACATATAAGTGTCCATATTGACGAACCGGTTACAGCCGATATAAAACGCCTGATAAGGGCGGCATCGTCCCTGCATGGAAAATCGGGCATGAAGGTAATATCGCTAACAGTGGATGAGTTGCACCGGTTCGAACCCCTGGTGGATGCTGTGGTGTTTGGGGATAATGAGATAAAGATAAATGTCACCAGGCCCACTACAGTCGAGATGATGGATGAGCGATTCGAAGTGGAGGAAGGGGCTAATGTACTGCCCGAATATGCGGCTATCTACATGATGTGTAAGGGTGCTGCCGAATATATGGGGGGAGTGAGATGAAATTCGAAGAACTTGTCCGTGTACTGGAGGAAGAGAAAAAACCCACCCTGTCGAGGATAGCTTCTGGTTTCTACTCAGCAGTACAGGAATATATCAAGGAACTGGAAGAGGCTGACCGGAAAATATCCAGGAGACATTCCGAGGAAAGTATCATGATCCAGTATGAACTGAAGAATGCTCTGTCAACGGTTGATAAGATATTCAACAGGCGTACACGCAAGATTATTAAAATGGCTTCTGGCAAGGCATTTTCTAAAAATCATACTAATATCACTCATGATATTGAGAATATGACCCCTGAGGAGAGGCATGTATATCAACAGGTACTGGACGCAATCCTCACAGGCAAGAAAAATACCATAGAACCCATCCTTGGCACATTAACTGAAAATGAACCAGGTATTAAGCCGGATAGTAAGCCAGATATTAAACTTGACATTGAATCAGGTATTAAACCTGACATTAAATCAAGTGTTCAACCTAACATCGAATCAGGTATTAAACCAGACAGTAAACCTGACATTAAATCAAGCATTCAACCCAACATTGAATCAGGTATTAAACCAGACAGTAAACCTGACATTAAATCAAGTGTTCAACCTAACATCGAATCAGGTATTAAACCAGACAGTAAACCTGACATTAAATCAAGCATTCAACCCAACATTGAATCAGGTATTAAACCAGACAGTAAACCTGACATTAAATCAAGTGTTCAACCTAACATCGAATCAGGTATTAAACCAGACAGTAAACCTGACATTAAATCAAGCATTCAACCCAACATTGAATCAGGTATTAAACCAGACAGTAAACCTGACATTAAATCAAGTGTTCAACCTAACATCGAATCAGGTATTAAACCAGACAGTAAACCTGACATTAAATCAAGCATTCAACCCAACATTGAATCAGGTATTAAACCAGACAGTAAACCTGACATTAAATCAAGCATTCAACCTAACATTGAATCAGGTATTAAACCAGACAGTAAACCTCACATCAAATCTGACATCACAACATCAGTGCAGGATACTGATGAACACATGGTTCCGGCAGACGATGCCGGTGATAAGGCGTCGGGAGCGATACCGACTGATACAGGGACGACACCAGGAGAACCGGATCAAGAACCAATAGATGAGAAACAGGATATATCGGGGGTATCTGCAGCCGATAATACACCTGCCACTGAAAAATCATCCCCTCAGGAAACAAAAACACAGGTTACCTCTCCACCACTTCATAAAGAAGAAATAGGCAGGGACTCAGATGAAAAAGGCAAAAAGGATATAAATAAAGAATACATTGTTGTGCGATTACTAAAGGACATCCCAAAGTTCAGGGGTGCCGATGGACGCAACTATATACTGGGTGCCCAGGACGTGGCTGTTTTACCGAAAGTAAATGCGAAACCCCTTATAAAACGTAAGGTAGCGGTACAGATAGAAAGTACTTGACAATAATCAGAATAAATAATATCACTCACAAAGGATGAAAATAATATGAAGATGCCAACAAAGTTCAGGACGCATTGCCCATTTTGCAAGACCCACACAGAGCATAAAGTAGAAAGGGTCAAGAAAGGTAAGGCATCGTCAATGACGAGAATTACGAGACAGAAACACAGACATCAGGGAATAGGTAATACAGGCAAGTTCTCAAAGGTGCCTGGCGGCGACAAGCCGACCAAGAAAGTGGCACTGAGGTATCGGTGCACCGTATGTAAGAAAGCATACCAGAAGAAATGTTTCAGAGCCGGTAAGTTCGAACTTACGGGGTGAATGCAAAAATGTTACAAGAACCAAAAAGCAGATTCCTTAAAGTCAAGTGCAATGATTGCGAGAACGAGCAGGTGATATTCGGCAGTGCCAGCAGTATTATTGTCTGCCAGATATGCGGCCGCACACTTGCAGAACCCACAGGCGGAAAGGGAATAATCAAAACACAGATTCTCGAAGTACTGGAATAGATACATAAGAATTCATACCGGAGATAAATATGGAACGAAAAGGCTGGCCTGAAGAGGATGAACTGGTTGTCTGTACAGTAAAGCAGGTCAAGGACTTCGGTGCATTCACCGAACTTGACGAATATGGCCAAAAGGAAGGCCTGATCCATATATCCGAGGTAGCTGCCGGTTGGGTCAAATACATCAGGGACCACGTGAGAGAGGGGCAAAAGATCGTATGTAAGGTCCTGAATGTTGAACCTACGAAGCATCATATCGACTTGTCGTTGAAGGATGTTAATGAACACCAGCGACGGGAAAAGATACAGGATTGGAAGAATGAGCAAAAGGCCGAAAATTGGATAAATTACGTGGCCGAGGTCACCAAAACCGGTCCTGAAGAACTGGAAGAACTTGTCGACCAGCTCTATGAAATTTATGACAGCGTATATGCAGCTTTTGAAGAAGGTATGCAGAACGGGGCAGATGCATTGATAGATGCAGGGGTGAAAAGTGCACAGGCTGAAGCCATCAGCAATGTGGGAATTGAAAATATAAAAATTCCGTATGTGGAGATCACAGGATACATGGACCTGTCATGCCCGATGCCCGAAGGCGTGGATGCCATCAACAAATCCCTTAAATCCGCTGCTAAGATCAAAGTGGATGAAGACGTGAAAGTTGATGTCACCTATATGGGTGCCCCGAGATACAGGATACATGTTACAGCTCCTGATTACAAAAAAGCCGAGAATGTACTCAAACAATCGGCAGATGCAGCTATCAAGGTTATAAAGAATGCCAAGGGTACAGGCTCATTCCACAGGCATAATGAAGCAAAGGCCTGAAGGATTATTATGGGTCAACATATCAAATACTGTACAGAATGCGCCAATTATACTCTAAAAGACAAGTGCCCATCCTGCAGCGGTACAACTATTAACCCGAAACCTGGCCGGTTCTCACTGGAAGACAGGTACGGTAGATACAGGCGATTGATGAAAAGCCAGTTAAAAGAGAGCTAAATGCAAATGAAAGAAACAATTGTAAAGATTTTAAATGAAGTCGAACTGGAAGACCCAATTCTGATCGAAGGTCTGCCAGGTGTGGGCCATGTGGGCAAACTGGTAGCCGAGCAGATGGTGGAAGAACTTGAAACTGAGAAGATCGTTGAGATATATTCTCCCCATTTTCCTCCACAAGTTATTGTAAAAGATGATTTTTCAGTTGAACTTGTAAAAAATGAATTCTATGCGCATAAATCAGATACCCATAATGACCTGCTGATCGTGGTGGGAGACCATCAGAGCGTTACCAATGAAGGACATTATGAAATCTCTGGTATCATCCTGAACATAGCAACAGAGTACAACGTTAAGCGTATCTATACCCTTGGTGGTTATGGCACAGGACAGCTTACTGAAAGCGAATCCGTGCTGGGTGCAGTGAACAATACCGACATGATCGAGGAACTTAAAGGATATGGTGTGGAATTCAAGGAAAACGAACCTGCAGGTGGAATAGTAGGCGTGTCGGGCTTGCTTCTGGGTTTGAGTAAAATAAGGGGTATTGATGCCGCTTGTCTTATGGGTACTACTTCAGGTTATCTTGTAGACCCAAAAAGTGCACAGGCCGTACTAAGCGTACTTAGTTCTATCCTGGATATGCAGGTCGATACCCAAAGCCTGGAGGAAAGAGCTAAGGACATGGAGCGTATAATGGCAAAGATCCTTGAAATGGAACAGATGCAGGGACCACGTGATATTGGTGCAGACGAAGACCTGCGGTATATCGGTTAACAAAAAAAGTAAAAAGGTTAGGAAGCCTCCCCCAAAAACGGCCGCTCTTTCACTCAGTTGATCTTAGTCGTTATACCCCGCAGCTCTGCTGCGGTTGGGTGTGCCGGCGCAACGTTTGACCCTGATATTTTCCTGGTATATCCCTTTCACATATTATTTAATATATAATATTGCATTTAGTAGGTATAATACTCATCAATGTTTTTCTTCAATTTTGTACCTTCCCTGAGTCCTATTTTCAACGCCTTTTCATTAATAGGCAGCAGATTCGCCCTCATACGCTCTTTCAGTGCTTCCTTTAACGATACCGGTCTTACGATATCAGTAAGAGCTATTATACTTCCCAGTGCGATCACATTTGCGATAATGACCACACCTGCCTTTGTGGCCAGTTTTGTAAAGGGAATGCTATAATGTTTGATAGGGGGGTGGTGCATGACCAGTGTAGAATCCACGATTAAAATACCATCATCCTTCAATTCAGGAACAAATTTATTACATGATTCCTGGTTCATAGCAAGTATAATATCCATTTTTTCAGGTATAGGATAATCGATGGGCTTGTCACTAATGATCAGGTTTGACTTGCTGGCACCACCCCTGGCTTCAGGGCCGTAACTACTGGTCATTGTCACGTTCTTTCCATCCTTGACTGCTGCATGTGCCAGCAACGCGCCACCCAGGATAAGACCCTGGCCACCCGAACCTGATAAGCATATATTGTGCTGCGTCATAGCCTGTCACCACCTGCATTTTTAACAATCTGGCTGTATCTTTCCAGGTAATCAGGTTCATCCAGGTCTACAAGAATACCGACTGGGAACTGCTCGCCTACCTCCCCGGGCGGTATCTTCTTGAATGCCGGGTTAGATACAGCATTGTCCTTAAACCACATCATCATGTCCACCGGACTGCCTTTTTTATTGCGCCTTCCATACTGTACCGGGCACTGGGACATAGCTTCTACCACACTGAAACCTTTCTTGTCGATAGCCCTGTACAGCAGGGCATCCAGCATCTTTGCATGGTATGTAGTTGCCCGTGCTACAAAGGAGGCACCACAGGCCTCCACCAGTTTACATATGTCGAATGGCTTTTCTATACTGCCGTACTGGGCGGTACTGGCCTTGTGTTCCATGGGCGTGGTTGGGGAGTACTGACCCCCGGTCATGCCGTAGATGTTGTTGTTAACGATAAGGGCGGTCAGGTCAATATTTCGGCGGCAGGTATGTATCAGGTGGTTACCGCCAATGGCAGTGGCATCACCATCTCCCATTACCACGATAATGTTAAGTTTTGGATTTGCCAGCTTGATGCCTGTAGCAAATGATAGTGCCCGGCCATGGGTAGTATGAAGAGTATTAAAGTCCAGGTAAGTGCTCATCCTGCCTGAACAGCCGATACCGCTGACAAGCACGATCTCGTCCTTGGTAAACCCTGTCCTTTCAATAGCCCGGACAAGTGCGCCCATGACTATGCCTATGCCGCAGCCCGGGCACCATACATGGGGGAATGTCTTATCAGGCCGCAGGTACTTGTACATGGTCTCTGAAGTACGTATCATAATGCTGTTCCCTCTATCTTTTCCATGATCTGGGCCGGGGTTATCAGTTCACCATCTACTCTGGTGACCCGCACCGCTCTTTTTGGGCAGGATTTCAGCACTTCACCATAGACCTGCCCGTAGTTCATCTCTGGCACAACGAACAACTTAACCCTCTTACTAATGTTCTCCAGATGGAACCTGGGGAACGGCCACAGGGTTATGGGTCTGAGCAATCCAGCCTTTATCCCCTCGCTCCTGGCAATATTTACGGCCTCACGGGCAGAGCGGGCCACACTTCCGTGTGCCACGATACAGATGTCGGCATCTTCAAGCATATATTCCTCTATCCTGATAATATCATGCAAATTGTTCTTGATCTTGTAGATAAGTTTGTCCAGGCACTGTTCCACTTCTTCATGAACCAGTGTGGGAAAGCCGGATTTATCATGTACCATTCCAGTCACATGGTATCTGTATCCCTCACCGAATGGTACCAGGGGTATTATCTCACCACCAGGCAGGTCATCGTAAGGATCGTACCAATCCGGTGGTACAGAGGGTTCAGGTCTGTCAATGACCTCTATTTTTTCAGGTAACTGGACATTTTCCCACATATGACCGACTATCCCATCCATTAGCATGATCACTGGACTGCGATATTTCTCAGCCAGGTTAAACGCATGGATCGTGAGGGTATAGCATTCCAGCACCGATTGGGGTGATAATACAATAATGGGATGGGCCCCGTGGGTACCCCAGCGGCTCTGCATCACGTCACCCTGGCTGGGCCTGGTGGGCATCCCGGTACTTGGCCCGCCCCTCATTACATTTACTAATACGCAAGGTATCTCTGCCATTGATGCAAAACCCAGGTTTTCCTGCATTAGCGAGAATCCGGGGCCACTGGTGGCGGTCATGGATTTGACTCCGGCCAGTGATGCACCGATAATGGCACCCATACTGGATATCTCATCCTCCATTTGTATGAAAGTACCTCCTACCTTTGGCAGTTCGACTGAGAGGAATTCGGCGATCTCTGTGCTGGGTGTGATGGGGTATCCGGCAAATAACCTCATCCCCGCAGCCAGTGCTCCCATTGCACATGCCTCATTGCCATGTAGTAATAGATCCTTATGTCTCTTCATGCTCAGCCTCCTTTATGTCAAAATCCTTTTTCACTGTAATTGCATAGTCGGGACAGTGAATATCACACAGGCCGCACATAATACAGTCCTTAGGCCTGGCTGCATAAGGATATCCGGATGTGCCGCTTTCCAGTACATTTTTTGGACAAATGGCTATGCAGATGCCACATTTCTTGCACCATCTAGAAAAGATATGTATGGGATCGTCATTTTTCTGTTTCATCCTGGTAAACGTCCATCTTTATTTAGATATGAATTTAAACAATATGTCAGTGTTTGGGAAATATAAATAATATTCGATAAGAGTAAGCTATCTTAATGGGAAATATTTTGGACGTATAGGAAATTATATACTTTCCTGCAGGTTTAGAAAATGCGGATGAAGTGAGCATTTTCTTAATACATGAGTTTCGGCTATATGGGTATATAGTAACGCTTTAAATTAGAGAAGTTTGAAATTATACCTGCGCCCATTCAAATCTGAGACTTTTTATTATTTTCTGATTACTACTTATTACTACTTATGTATTTCGCAAACTATATATGCGGCCCTAGCATTTCCAGAACAAATTAAAAAATCTCATGATTTATTTCAGTCATGAACTAATAAAGGAAGTTACTATATTTAAAAGTTCTCTAATTTAACCCGTTTCTGAGCCGAAAGTCATGTGATATAGAAAATGAATGAATGGAATACACGATTAAGTTACCCATTTTACAGTACAACAAAAAAATGAATCCACTCCGGTTTGGAATAAAAATAGGCCCCAACTCCCCCAGGGGCCTCAATTGTTAATTAACATGGAATGATAAGCCTGAAATGCCAGGTAATTTGACTATCAGACGATAATATGACCTCTAATATGCCATATGATATGCCAGTTTTTTCTTTTGCGATAAGTCCATTTTTCCATATACGGCGTCATACAGTGCCATGACCTGATTCGTATCGGTTGGATCTTGAAGCTCATGGGCCGCTTGTTTGAATATTTTCCATAGGTTTTCCGGATGGGAATTTATATTATCAACAGTTTTTTGTGCTATTGGTTCTATAGATTCCTCGATTACTGGTATGTTGGCCTTCCGGTTCTTATTGAATGCTTCCTGATATAGTTCAAATGCTTTAGGGTTTGTCTGTTCCCATGTTCTTACATGAGATGGTAGTTCCATTTCTTCGGACATAATTCATCATTCTCCATTTGTATTATTAATACTACTTTTCGTAATATTTAGTATTACGATTTTATATATTCGTATTACAAATATATAAGATTTACGCTATATCTGGCCTTTGGACATAATTATTTTGGGATTCAACATGCTGCGGCTTTTTTTGAAAAAATATATTCAACCATCTTCCCTGCTACACCCTTGGAACTCCGGCTCTCAGCCACGAACACCCCCGCCGCCCCGCTGATGATAGCACCGGTATGGCCTATGGTCTTGCCCGGAGGCGCGCTTGTGCCTATTGCGGCTACCGGGTCAATTCGAGGATTATTAGATGAGGAACCGATCAATACATGAGTTTCGGCCATTCAATTTATTACGACCAGTCAAATCAAACAAATTTAAAATTATTCCTGCCCATAATCAATGAAGATAAACTTATTAGTTATTACAACCTTATCAGAATCCATGAACAAAACATATGTTGAGATTACTTCTTCAGTTGGCGCTGTAGCGGTGTTCATTATTTTAATTGTTATTGTCAATACAACATTTTCAGCTTATGCTGCCTATGGAAATGTAGTAATATTACTTATTTATGTGATAAGCGTGGGATTGATCGGTCTTAAACTTGCTGAGATAAGTAACTGACCTTCTATCGCAGTATCTCCGAATAACTCCCGAATTCCTCAATTCGTTTTATATTGCTGTACATTTCAAAATATACAGCTAATATCCATCAATTTCCAATGCCAACTCTTATTATGTGATTTGCTCTGAAAATAACATTTTCATGCTCATGGGTGTCCTGAAATGTCATGAAGGTTCATTTAAATGATTCAAGAATAAATTGAAAAAAATAATCGTGCAGGTTAAAGATAGAAATCCTAACTCAACTGCACATATTTTGACTTTATTTAAAGCGTGTTAATTATCCGGTATACTCCGGACAAACACATAGTGTATGACTATAAACTTCAGAATTAATATCTCTTCGGTCTATGGTTTTTATAGCACTCTCTGCAGTACACCGGTCTATCAGGATCGGGTACAAAAGGCACTTCGGTTTCTTGACCACAATCGGCACATGTAGCTTTATGCATCTCTCTTGGTCCAAAACCGCCTTTTCTTTCGAAACCTCTTCGTTCCATTTATTCTCATCCATTGTTGTTTATATCAACTAATACAGAAATCTGCTCATGAGAATACGTGAATCCTTATGAGGTTTAAAGATTAATTGACAACGCTTCTTTACTATCTACTGGTTTATAGTACTATTGCTCAACCTTTTACTTTAGTACCATTGCTCAACCTTTTATTTTAGTACTATTGTCCAACATTGTAGAACCGCCAGACCTTAATCAACATCACGATGATAGGACTGTACCGACCTGACATCGATCAGGTTTTCCCGTGCCGCTCTAATACCCCTTGCAGCAGCCATGGCGGCAGCAGTGGTAGTATGGTACGGGATATTGTACTTGATAGCAGATTTTCGGATATAGCTGTCCTCGTAAACACCCTCCTTACCAATGGGGGTGTTCAGTACGAACTGTATCTCCTGATTATGCATTGCATCAACAATATTTGGCCGCCCCTCATGCATTTTCTTGATAACTTCACATTCGATCCCGTTTTCCTTAAAGAAACCGGCTGTGCCTTTCGTGGCAAGTATCGTAAATCCCATTGAAAACAGTTCCCTGCCAACAACAAGTGCACGCTGCCTGTCGCCTGCCGCTACAGTGATAAGTGCAGTTCCTTCAAGAGGCAATGAAGACCCGGCAGCAACCTGGGACTTGAAAAAAGCGATCTCAAATGAATCTGCCATGCCCAGCACCTCACCTGTAGAGCGCATCTCAGGTCCGAGCACGGGGTCAACCTCAGGGAACATATTGAACGGGAATACAGTCTCTTTGACACCGAAATGCGGGTAAGTACGCAGGTGGGTGTCCATATCTGACAGTTTCGCACCAAGCATGACCTGTGTCGCAATTTGTGCCATTGATACGCCTGTAACCTTGGACACTAATGGCACAGTACGTGAAGCCCTCGGGTTCGCTTCCAGGATATAAACAACATCATCCTTGATGGCATACTGGATATTCATAAGTCCCACAACCTTCAATTTAATTGCGATACGGCGCGTGTATTCTTTAAGGATCTCCATTTGTCCCTCTGGGATACCTACAGGAGGCAATACACATGCACTATCACCTGAGTGGATTCCGGCAAGTTCGATATGTTCCATGATCGACGGGATAAATACATCAGTACCGTCAGATATCGCATCCACTTCACATTCCAGCGCATCCTCAAGGAACTTGTCTATAAGCATTGGTTTTTCTGGTGTAATCTCAATAGCTCCGGCAACATATTTTTCAAGCATTTCATCGTCATATACGATCTCCATACCCCGCCCGCCAAGCACATACGAGGGACGGACGATAAGTGGATAGCCTATTCGCCCGGCAACATCCAGTGCTTCTTTTAGTGATCTGGCAGTACCGGGTTCTGGCATGGGTATCTCCAGATTCCTGATAATGTCTGCAAACCGCTCTCGGTCTTCTGCCAGGTCAATGCTCTTGACCGACGTTCCCAGGATGTTCACGCCTGCCGCTTCAAGTTCTGCGGCAATGTTCAATGGTGTCTGGCCGCCGAATTGCACGATTGCACCGATTGGTTTCTCCTTGTCATAGATGCTCAGTACATCCTCTACGGTAATGGGTTCAAAGTACAGCTTATCCGAAGTATCGTAGTCGGTAGACACTGTTTCTGGGTTGCAGTTGACCATAATGGACTCATAACCAAGTTCGCGCAGCGTGAAAGCGGCGTGCACGCAGGTATAGTCGAACTCGATACCCTGTCCTATTCGGTTGGGCCCGCCGCCGATGATCATAATCTTCTTCCTGTCAGATACAGGCACCTCATCGTTGGCATTGTAGGTGGAGTAGTAATAGGCTGCATCCTCTGCTCCACTCACTGGCACGATGTTCCATGCCTGGCGCAAGCCAAGGGATAAGCGCTGCTCACGCATCTGTTGTTCTGGTAGACCCAGTATCTGGCCCAGGTACTTATCAGAAAAACCATCTTTCTTGGCCTGGATAAGCAGGTCATCCGGCAGCTTGCTGGCTTTGTACTTCAGGACATGCTCTTCCAGTTCCACCAGTTCCTTCATTTGCTCTAAGAACCAGTGCTTGATATGCGTTATCCTGAACAATTCATCAATAGACATCCCTTTTCGAAGTGCTTCGTAAATGATGAACTGACGTTCGGATGAAGGCTCTATCAGTAGTTTTCGCAACTCATCCAGTGATAGGTCGTTGAAGTTTTTGGCAAATCCCAGTCCGTAGCGCCCGGTCTCAAGGGAGCGGATGGCTTTCTGGAATGCTTCTTTGTAATTCTTGCCAATGCTCATGGCCTCGCCAACAGCACGCATCTGTGTACCAAGCTGGTCAATGGAGCCAGGGAATTTCTCGAAGGCCCAGCGTGCGAACTTTATAACCACATATTCACCTGACGGTGTGTACCTGTCCAGTGTGCCGTCGCGCCAGTATGGAATATCTTCCAGCAGCAAGCCGCCTGCCAGTTTTGCAGACACAAGCGCGATCGGGAACCCTGTGGCTTTGGAAGCCAGGGCAGATGAGCGTGATGTGCGTGGATTGATCTCGATCACGACAATGCGGCCGGTCTCTGGGTCGTGGGCGAACTGGACATTGGTGCCGCCTGTCACTCCGATCGCATCCACAATGCGGTACGAATAGTCCTGTAGCTGCTCCTGTAATGCTTCATCTATGGTGAGCATGGGTGCAGAGCAGAAGCTGTCGCCTGTATGCACACCCATGGCATCGATGTTCTCAATAAAACAGACAGTTATTTTGTTACCTTTTGCATCCCTTACTACTTCAAGTTCAAGTTCCTCCCAGCCCAGTACAGATTCTTCCACAAGTATCTGCCCGATGAGGCTGGCCGATATACCCCTGGCACCAATAGTGCGCAGTTCATCTACGTTATAGGCGAACCCCCCACCTGTCCCGCCCATGGTGTAAGCAGGCCGGATGACCACAGGATATCCGATATCTTTCGCTATCTTTTCAGCACCTTCCACGCTGAAAGTGGTCTCACTTCGGGCTGTCTCCACACCAACACTGTCCATGGTCTCTTTGAAAATAGTACGGTCCTCACCACGCCTGATAGCGTCGGCCTGCACTCCTATGAGTTCGATGCCGTATTTTTCCAGGATGCCTTTTTCATATAGTTCAAAAGACAGGTTCAGCCCTTTCTGCCCGCCCAGGTTGGGCAGCAGGGCATCAGGGCGCTCCTTGTCTATGATCTTCTCCAGGGTTTCAATGTTCAACGGCTCGATATAAGTAATATCAGCCATGCCGGGATCGGTCATGATAGTAGCAGGATTGGAATTAACGAGCACGATCTTAAACCCAAGCTGGCGCAGTGCTTTACAGGCCTGGGTGCCGGAATAGTCAAATTCAGCGGCCTGGCCGATCAGAATCGGGCCTGACCCTATAATTAGTACTTTGTGGATGTCCTCTCTTTTGGGCATATCTTCACCTTCTCCGGAAGGGACATAATGACATAATACTCTTTTGTATTACACCGATATACTTTTTATTTCAAAGGTTAGTATTTACATAATGATTATCCAAATAATGGGCGGGTCGGTCAATATCACAGACCTGGATATATTTCTCAAACAACTGTCAGACATCGGAAGCACTCACAATGTAACGGTACAGGCATTGAACGCTGAGTTGGTATCAGGCAGCCGACACTTGATGTTCGCAGTAGGGAAGGCAATAAGGTCATTTGGATCGGGCAGGAACACTGCAAATAACCTTGGAATGGAGATAATGCTGTATGCTTCGGGTAACCTCCAGATAGGGCGGGCACTGGGCATGGGTGTTAAAACAGGGGATAACCGTGTAGCTGTGGTAGTGGCAGGTAACAATGGGGTGGACAGTGCTATTAGTGAAGTAAATGAAGTGCTGGATACCGTTGACCCTGCAGTACTGGAATACTCAAAGGCCAAGCAGGATAGCTTACTGGAATTCTTTAATATAACTCGCGATGAACTGGATGCTGTAGGTGAGGGCAAGATACCTGAACTGGTGCTGGAGAGGGTGGCCCTGGTTGATGTGATCAAATAGAGTGAGTTGAGGTATCCACTTCAAAAAGTATGGTCAAATGCAAGATAAATGTAGACACAGATTTCACCGATTACACTGATTTTCACAACCACTATCAATCTGTGTAATCAGTGTGATCTGTGTCTTAAAATTCAGAGCACTATGATCAATTATAATTACATTTTACAGGTCATACGATCTGCTGGAAGGCATAGTTAATTTTGTCTGGAGTACAATGTAGAACTCACAAAGATCATCCCCCCTCCCGATTGTCTTTTTGGATTTTATCACTGCATCGCCCTTGAATACGTAGTCAGTGGCACCTTTTAGCAAACCATGAGTAATATTACATAGGTGAATATTGAATTTTCCATGAGGGTGTACGAACTGACATTTGGTGACTACATAATGCATCACATTAGGGTCGATCAGTTCCAGGTCTGATTCACGGCCAAGTTTTAAATCAATATCAGAGAATGCTGTTTTAAACGTCTCCAGATTCCAGTCACTAATATTAAATTCCCTTTCATATTCCTTAATTATCTGTTCACCCATTCGTATTCCCAGTTTTTCAACTGTAGTATATATCTCCTTTTTATCCTTTATTCCGTCAAGGAAAATTAAAAAGGCCATCAGTTCATTGCTAAAACCGCCTCTTGAACTCATAAGGCTGTCCACCAGTTCAGAAATTCTTCCTTCAATCTCCCGCTTATGCTGCAGGACTATTAAACTTGAAACTTCAACAGGTTCATAATGATAACCATTCATTTTCAGTATGTTCACCAGTGTTTCGGTTATGGATTCGATGACCTCCTTATTTGAGTATGAATGGAATATCGTGAGCTGGTCCTGGTTAATATCGATCCTGTCAACAATCCGTGAGGTTTCAAATACGGATTTTATCATTGGCAGAAGTGCCTGCAGGTTAATGTCCCGCCTAGGCAGTCCAGTATAGATCAAGAACAGGTCAGTATCATCAGTCGCCTGGCCGGACATCATCTTCTCGTAATTCTTCCTGTGGATCGTCACCATCTGGTAGTTAGTATTAATGTGCGTGCTGACCAGGGTTTTCCAGAATTCTTGTTTTGTTCGGATCTCTTTGATGGTTATGCCCAGATCACCAAGATGTACCAGGCAGTCCCTGTAAGCCTCACTGGCGTTGTTTCTTTCAATGAACCTGATGCTGGTCTCAGAATACCGGTTGGAAATATGTTCAATACCGATATTATAATCCGCTATGAACAGGCAGATCAATTTCAGGATGAGCGCTCGCTGCCCCTCGCTCCCACCTGAAAGGATATATGTTGAAGATGGCTCGAACCTTGTTTTTGTCCTCCACCCCAACCTTATACACAGGTCATTGACCTGTTCCACGAGATTATCAATATATGGGTAAGGTACTGGCTCAAAAAGCCCCTTAACAATGCCCTTTTCCGGAAGTATCCCCTGGCTGTTACCAAGTAACCACTGCCAGACAAGTTTGTCCACTAAAACCCGCTGGTTCTCTATTTTCTCACTTGATACTGCATCATCGATGGCGTTCTCAAGGCTGCCATGGCTTTTGATCATCATGTCTGCGAACTCGATGATCTCCCTGATGCTTGCACTTATGTTCCCCTCGTTCTTTTCAAGGAGGGAAGATAGAACATCCAGATGCTTTTTCTCAAGCGTGATATTGCGCCGTTCCATTTATACCAGAACTATGTATTTGAATTGCTTCCTTATTAATGCTACGAAAGTAAACGTTAATGTTCACTCGGCTTTTTTATAATGGCATTAGATTGATTTAACTAAATATAATTAATAGTGATAAATTCCAGATAGGTGATATTGAAATGAATAGTGAAAAAACCGTATCAGAGATCGCAGAGGCTGTAATAGATGGAAGTTCGGCTAATGCCCCTGGTTACCTGAATGGCAACCCAAGGCGAAAAGAAGCTGAAAAAGAGCGCCAGGAACTGAAAAAGAAAAAATTAGAGCAGGAGGCAGCATTTTTCGATGACCTCATTGACAATTTGCTGATCCCAAAGGGATTGGTGACTGAAAAGGAGAAAAGTTTTATATTCATACAAGAAAATGCTGCCGCTTCAAAAAAGTTCTGGGAAGTATGGCTTGCAAACTATAACAAGTTGCAAGACATGGATGGTAAAATCCCATTAAAATCATATATAGATCATGAATTTGATGTGAAACCATCAATTCTATTAAAGGAAAAGATGTGCTCTGTACCAGATAATATCTTTGAGATGGATTTTTACTTTGAACGGCTTGCACGGTTTGCTGCTGATTTCCAGACCGAATGGAAAACACCTCATTTCTATATGAAAAAGAATCAGTCAGGGGCAAATGTCCTGAAAGAAGAATACGAAACCCCTAGAAATATTGAAGCTGAACAGATCGTCTTGAAGATTTGGGATTTGATAAATAACTTCGACACTGTCAACACTTTGGTTATGGATTATTACAGTAATGTGCTTAATGAAGTGTCTGGAAAAACCATTGATGCAGAAAATTCTAGACAGATATATATGGATATTTTCGGAAATGCCAGACAGGCAAAAGTATTTGAACAAAATAGGTTCGGGCTCTTGAAAGAATATGGCACGGTACTATTCCTGGTAAAGGATAACTGGGAAAAGCGACTGGAAAGGAAGTACGACAATTTCACCTGTATCGAAGACGTTAGCGATACTATTGATACAATCCTGGAAAATAGACTCCAACAGATAGATTCTATGTTTTCATAATAAACTTATCAGTCAAGCAGTCCACAGAGTTACGCAGTCCGCAGAATTCATATTTTGGGATGATCGTAGAATCAATCCGGGGCCAGGATAAATAACCCACATACACTTTCATAGGGGTCGATCCAGTAATGGATCTCACACATATCCTCAGCAGGATCGTAACGTAAGCATTCCACACATTTGTAATCCATAAGTTCATCCATAATAATCACCAATGGGTAATTTATAACGAATAATACTTATGTTATATTAGGTTTTCGAAAGCTACTTCCTGCGCTTATTCAGGCGCAGAATATAAATATCCGGTCTCGGCCGTTTGCCTGATGTTGATGCAAAATCAGAATAGCAGCGCGGACACAGGTTGCGCACATTCACTGAAGCAATTTCCTGTGTGCCCGGGATTATTCTGGCAAATACAAAATCTGAAGGAGAACCTACAGCTTCGGAGGTACTTTCCAGCAGTTTGAGGATATGTTCTTCGAATACCTCAAGGTCGTCCACCTGGAACCCCCTCAAATTAGCGGTATATCCGGAACAACCGCATGGCAAGGCAAAAATGTCAAGTTCGATCACCATTACTGCGCGGCCGATCAGCCGCTTGATGCCATCCTCCAGGTCGGCACGTGTCTTTAAAAGTTCTTCCGGCTTCATCAGGTCTCAATTCCTTTGTTTGTTATAGTGTTCCACAGTACCAGTTTCTCATCAATAGTGCCCTTATGGTCATACACTTGCGCAATCTCTGATATCTTGCGCTGGCAGTACCCGCATGTATGGCAGACCGTACTGTGCTTTTTCCATTGCTCGATGGCCCCGTCCAGTGCTTTATTCGGGATATTGAACAGATCGATCAGGTCTTTTGGACAGTCCATAAGGTCCATCAGGTTTCCGTCGTAGCTCTCATCGGCATAAGCGTTGACACAGTTCAGTATCCAGTTTATGAAATGTGAGCGTCCGCCTATCTTGAACACATCTGTGATGTGGGCATATTCCTTAAGATCCTCAGGTCTGATGAAAGGTGATTTCAGGATCAGCGATGGGTCATTGATGCGCAGGGTCAGGCATTTGTGGTAATAATAGTCGTCCTGCACATTGGGCCGGGGAGGCGGGCCGTTGACATGGGAGAAGAAGTTGAAATGGGCATACCTAAACGGGCACCGGTATAGGCAGCCTTCGTTCACGAGGAGCTTTAGTTCACAGTCCACCGCATCCCTGATGGCTTCAAGCACATCGAAATGACGGTTCACGTTGGAGTCTATCACAATAGACGAGGCTCCCAGTTGCTCGAAGAACTCGGCCTTCTGGGAACTGTCAACAAATGCCAGTACGCTAACCACCACAGGGATGTTGAATTCGTTTGCGATCATCTCTATCAGGTACGGGTCTGCTACTACTACGGTATCCACGCCTATGTCCTCAAGGTTGGATATGTACCAGTGTATGAGGTTATATCCTTCCGTAGTAAGCTGCTGGCCGCCCATGCATGAACTGTTCAATACCATCTCGATCTTTACATTGTTACTGTGGCAGTATTCGGTATGCCTGGCGACTTCTTCCAGTCCGGCATGTCCCAGGTTAACCCTGCCCGTGCCTATGTAGTCAGGCGAGCCTGCCATATAGATGGAATAGATATCCTTTGAGCTTTCCAGCATTTGCTGGAGGCCGTCGAAGTGTCCGGGGTGGGGAACGTAGAGTTTTTTGTTCATGGTTGCTGAGAGGATTTATGTGGGGTGTGTGTGATAAAGGTTTTTATCGGGTCATAGATTGATTCAAAGTTCAAAATGGTCAGATCATATCCTGTAAAAACATATTTTATTACTCATGACATAGAAGGTTCCAATGCATCCAATGTCAGACATTACCAAAGACGATAGCAAAGATGAGACTGCAGCATGTGAGATGATCACCACCACCTTATCAAAGAGCGTAAAAAAATACCTTGCACCTAATTGTGCCGTATTATTTTCAGGAGGAGTGGACAGTTCACTGATAACTGCACTAGCTGCCAGGCATGTACCTGATATAACACTTATTACAGTTGGCTTTTCAGGCTCAAATGATGTGAAATGGGCATCCATTGCTGCACAATTATTGGGTTTGGAGAACAATCTTATTCTTAAGATAATCGACCTTGATGATGTTGAATCAACGATTCCCTGTGTTATCGAAGCCCTGGAGACCGCAGATCCCATGGCTATCTCACTGGGTGTGCCACTGTATATTGCAAGCACAGAGGCAAAGAGCAGAAAAATCAACATGCTGTTGACCGGGCAGGGGGCTGACGAACTGTTCGGAGGGTATCACAGGTATAAGGAGATTATTAAAAAGAGCACGGATGCCCTGCATGAAGCCATTGTCGCAGACGTATCACGGCTGCCCCGGAGGGATATCCTGCGGGACAATACCGTGGCAGATGCAGCGGGAATAAAACTGGCAGCCCCGTTTCTTGACCCTGATGTTGTTGAACTGGCCCTTTCTATTCCGGCTGCATTAAAGGTCAGGGAGTTTGATGGCGAACTTGTCGGCAAATACATCCTGCGCAGGGCTGCAGAAAGTGTATTACCGGCAAAGATCGCATGGCGGGACAAGAAGGCCATGCAGTATGGCAGCGGGGTATGGGCAGCCCTTGGCAGACTTGCCAGGCAGGCAGGGTTTAAAAAGCAAGACAAAGGCTATATAAGAAAATATCTTTATTCGGTTGCAGGGAAAAACAGGATAAAACTGGATGTAACATCATGATAACAACCAAGGACGTGGAACATATTGGCTGGCTTGCCAGGTTGAAAATGGAAGAGGAGCAGCTTGAGGGATATGCGGACCAGTTGAACTCTGTACTTGATTATTTCGGGCAGCTGGACGAAGTGGACACAAAAGAAGTTGAGCCCACGTACCATGTGCTGGAAATGAACAATGTGTTCAGGGATGACGAGGTCACTGATTGCCTCAGCCAGGATGAAGCCATCGGCAATGCACCCAAAACACAGGACGGCTACTTCAAGGCCCCAAGGATAATCTGAGGTAAGTGAATGATCACTATATCAGAGATTCTGGAGGAGATCAGTAATTCGTCTGCCGAGGAAGTAGTATCCAGTTGCCTTGAAAGGATTGGCCCCAATAATTTTAACACTTTTATCACAATTGCTAAAGAATCAGCACTCAAGACTGCCCGGGAGAACGAGGGACATACCGGCCCGCTGGCAGGCGTACCAATTGCTATTAAAGATAATATATCTACAAAAGGTATCCAGACCACATGCGCATCCAGGATTCTGGGTGGCTATATACCCCCCTATGATGCCCATGTAATTGAGCGCCTGAAAGAAGCGGGGGCTGTTATCGTTGGCAAGGTGAATATGGACGAATTCGCCATGGGGACATCCACAGAGACCAGTCATTACGGCCCTACACTTAATCCCTGGAACACAGAAACGGTGCCCGGCGGGTCATCAGGTGGCAGTGCGGCCACTGTTGCAGCAGGTGAAGTGCCGCTGGCCCTTGGTTCTGATACGGGCGGGTCTGTCAGGTGCCCGGCATCATTTTGCGGCGTGGTGGGGCTAAAACCCACTTATGGCGTGATATCCAGGTATGGCTTGATCTCATATGCCAACAGCCTGGAGCAGATAGGACCCATTGCTTCCAATGTGGCAGATATGACACTGCTATTCAATGTGATCGCCGGACATGACCCGCGGGATTCCACGTCCGTACCTGGCGAGAAGGAGTATACAAAAGCACTGGTTGACGATGTGAAGGGACTTACCATTGGCGTACCAAAGGAATACTTTGGCGAGGGTATAGACCAGGCCGTGGAAAAGTCGGTCTGGGACGGCGTGCACAGGCTGGAAGACCTGGGAGCATCGTGGCAGGAAGTGGAGATGCCGCACACAAAGTATGCACTGGCTGCTTATTATGTCATTGCCATGAGCGAGGCATCTTCAAACCTGGCTCGGTTCGACGGTATGCGCTATGGGCTGCGCCTGGAAAAAGACCACGACTGGCATACTACATACAGCGCGATACGGGCACAAGGGTTTGGCGAGGAAGTGAAACGGCGCATACTCCTGGGTACATATGCGCTGTCGGCAGGGTATATGGACAAGTATTACCTGAAGGCCCTGAAGGTCAGGACACTTATCAAGCAGGACTTCGAGCGGGCGCTGAAAAGTACGGATGTACTTATCGCACCTACTATGCCCACACCTGCATTTAAACTGGGCGAGAAGATCAGCGACCCCTTAACCCTTTATATGGCAGACGTGAACACTGTGCCTGTGAACCTCTCGGGCGTCCCGTCAGTTTCACTGCCATGCGGTTTCTCGAACGGGCTGCCCATTGGGTTGCAGATAATGGGGAAGCATTTTGATGAAGAGACCATTATCCGTACGGCATACACTTTTGAGCAGAACACTAATTTCCACACAAAAGCGCTGGAGGTGGTATAGATGCGGGAGGAGAGTTTGAAATTGCGTCCATACCTGGATGAGGTCGGTGTGATGATAGGGCTTGAGATACATGTGCAGTTGAACAAGCTCAATACTAAGATATTCTGCGGCTGCCCACTGGACTACCACGATGACGAGCCTAACACCCATACCTGTCCCGTATGCCTGGGACTGCCAGGGTCGCTGCCAGTGATAAACCGTAAGGCTGTGGAATATTCCATTAAGGTGGGGCTGGCACTGGGCTGTTCCATCGAGGAGCATACCCAGTTCTACAGGAAGAACTACTACTATCCTGACCTGCCAAAGGGGTTCCAGATCACCCAGTACGATTACCCGATAGCTTCAAGAGGCTACATTAATATCGAGGGCGAGGATGGGGAGGTCCGTATCCGTATCAACCGGGCCCATATGGAAGAGGACCCGGGCCGGCTAGTGCATGAAGGAGGCAGTATCGAGCGCTCAAAGTACACACTTATCGATTATAACCGCAGCGGCGTGGCACTGCTTGAGATAGTGACCGAGCCCGACATAAGGAGCCCGAAAGAGGCGCGCCGGTTCCTTGATAAGCTGCGCAACATCCTGGAATACCTGGATGTGGTGGATACCACACTTGAGGGCTCTATGAGGGTGGATGCCAATATCTCACTGTCCGGCGGCAGCCGCTCAGAGGTGAAGAATATCAGCAGCCACAAGGGTGCGGAGCGGGCGCTGCTGTTCGAGATAGTGCGGCAGAAGAATTTACTGCGCCGGGGTGGTAAGGTGGTGCAGGAGACCAGGCACTTTGATGAGGCCAGGGGTGTAACTGTTAGCCTGAGGACCAAGGAGGAGGCGCATGATTATCGTTACTTCCCTGAGGCTGACCTGGTGTCGTTGAGGGTAGCTGACTGGGCGCCCGGGATTGCTAAGACCCTGCCTGAACTGCCTGATGCCAGGCGGGAGAGGTTCATAACCCATTATAGTATCACTGATGACCATGCCAAGAGCTTGACCTCTGAGAAGCAGGTGGCAGATTTTTATGAGGAAGTAGTGAATAAGAGTAGTAAAGAAATTACTATTAAAGAAATTCCATTGGACATTGGAATTGCATCAATTTCAGCCGTTTGGATAGCCGATATTTTAAAGGGAGAACTTAATTATCGAGACTTAAATATAGATTCATTTAGATCAGATGATATGGTCAGTCTCATCAAATTAATCTGTTATAATAAGATCACAGAGCAAAGTGGTGTGGAGGTTATCCGCACGATACTGGATGAGGGCGGTACTCCTGATGAGGTCGTGGCGGCAAAGGGACTGCTGAAGGCCGGCAGCGACCTTGTGACTGTGGCAGTGGAAGAGGTAATATCCGAGAATCCCGGGGCAGTGGCTGATTACCAGAATGGCAAGCAGGAAGCGATTAATTTCCTTATGGGTCAGGTTATGAAGAAGACCAAGGGCCGTGCCGATGCCAAAGAAGTGCGCAAGATGATAATCCAGAGGGTTTAAGTTAAATCATTTCAATAGAAACCGAAGAGGCTGAAAATATGAAAGAAGAACGCTGGGGCGATATAGGCTCAAAATACTCACACTTAACAAGCGTACATCCGTGTTACAATGAAAAGATGCATTTCAAGACCGCGCGCATTCACTTGCCAGTGGCACCCAAATGCAATATCCAGTGCGGATACTGCGTCCGCAGAATTGATAAATGCGAACACAGGCCAGGGGTGAGTAGCGGTATCCTGACACCCCAGGAAGCGCTGGAGCGGGTGGACAAGTACGTAAAGGAGATGGATAACCTGAAGGTGGTGGGTATTGCAGGCCCTGCCGAGTCCCTGGCAAATGATGCTACCTTTGAGACCCTGCGCATGGTGCATGAGAAGTACCCTGACCTTATAGAATGTATTGCATCCAACGGGCTGCTGCTGAGTGAGAAGATTGATGAGTTGAAGGCTGTGGGTGTTAATAGTGTGACTGTGACTGTGAATGCTGTAAATCCAGAGACTGCTGCTAAGGTATACAAATGGGTGCGGTATCACGATAAGACTTACAAGGGCCTGGAAGCTGCCGAACTTTTACTGGAAAAACAGTGGGAGGGTATCAAGGCTGCTGCCGAGGCCGGGCTGGTGGTCAAGATCAATACTGTGCTACTGCCTGGTATTAATAAGGATGAGATCGAGGATATTGCTAAAAAGGGGGCTGAGTACGGGGCTTTTATTATGAATATTATCCCACTGATACCTTTATATGATTTTGAGAACTCTGAGCCGCCGACCTGTGATGACCTGAAGGAGGTACGCGAACTGGCCGGGAAGTACCTGCCACAGTTCAGGCTGTGCCAGCAGTGCCGAGCTGATGCTGTGGGTGTGCCTGGGGCTGAGCCTTGTGGGTCGCCTGTGCAGAAGCGGGCGCAGGGTGAGTATTTCCATGGGTAAATGGAGGATTTGAATCAGCTTTTTAGATGATTGTCAAAAATATATATTTAAATCCGTGGTTGTAAACCCACAATTTTAATTGAGAAATAGAAATAATCGGTTTAATCATTATATCAATTTTTTCGATGTTTATAATATTAATGAAATATAATACATAACATAGAGGGGGGTTTATTTTCTCAATTGATAAGCGGGTGAAAACTTTTGGATAATGCCATTTTAGAAAAACTTGTATTAGAAGTTGCCCAACAACTAAAATCTGAAAAGGATAATCTAGAAGACGCTATTGATATTGCACTTGGTTTTTCAAAAACTAATTCGATTCCACCTGAATGCTTAATTGAAATTTCCGGTTACTTTGCTTTAAATAGTAATTATTTATTTTCATATGTTTTTTCAAATGTTGCCTCAAGTATATCAACTGGAAAAATATTGGCGGTAGCATATAGCAATGCAGGTTTGGCACTAAGTAAAATTGGACGGCTTGACGATGCTGAAGAACAGTACAAACTTGCGCTTGCGTCAGACCCAAATCATGTAACTATCCATTCCAACTACGGAAGTCTGCTTCGAGAACGTGGGCGCCTTGACGATGCTGAAGAACAGTGCAAACTTGCGCTTGCGTCAGACCCAAATGATTTAATTGCCCATTCCAACTACGGACTTCTGCTTAAAGAACTTGGGCGTCTTGACGATGC
>Ga0255432_1016_pt1 | contig 29489 bp, 24 predicted proteins | sample ANMaggSeSYBR02I6_FD_182656 | JGI IMG/M metagenome (GOLD analysis project Ga0255432, IMG submission 182656) | Sediment cell enrichment communities from methane seep in Santa Monica Basin, California, United Staets - ANME aggregate JGI... | ecosystem: Environmental > Aquatic > Marine > Cold seeps >...
AGCTCTGTCATATACTCGCTCCACAACGTCAAATCCTTTCTCTTCAAAAGTCTTTCCTTTTGGATTAAATGGGGGATAGATAAACAAATAATCTTTTTCCTCACCATATTCAGGAAAATGCATGATCTTTTTGAGAAACCGATAGCTTACCTGATCAATCAGACTGCCGACAAGCTTTCCCTTAAGCCCCTGACTCTCAATCGGATTTAAAGGGTTTGCCATATCCCGATAAAAAAGTTCATCGACTTTGATCCTGACGCTTCCAAATCCAAACGGCTTTAACGCGCCCAGCTTGTGAGCCATGTTCATTTCAGGCAGCATCAATGAATATGCAAGCAGCGTAAGCATGGTCTCCGGCAGGTCTCTAAAATATATACGGCCATTGGCAATCGCAGCTCCCGACTTAACAGCCTCTACATTATATTCCGTCAGGTCAGGCAGCCATTTCCTCTGCCATTTGCGATACTCTTCATGACAGGCTTTGGGATCTTGGTGGAAATAAAATTTTCTTCCCCTGATCTTGTCTGCCAGAACCTCCCATACACGAAATCCATTATTTGTTTTACGAACCCGTAATTCACCGGGCGTAAAATACCATGCCGTGTTTGCTCTTGGGTTTGGCGAACCAAAAACCGCATTGCTGTTCAGATCCCAGGCCGGCTGATCGACCAGCTTTACATCGTCCGGAATAATCAAATCTTCAAAAATAAGCCTTCCAGCGCTCGCTTTTTTATTTTCCTCATTTTCCTGATCAACAGATCCAAAAAGGAAACGAGCTACATCATCCACAACATGACGTCCAAACCTGGGCGGAAGTGTTTCATTTCGCTCGTAACGGCACCGTGTTTTTTTTTGTCCCCTGTGGTAATATTCGTTAACTTCGCTTTTAGTTTTTATAGGATCATCCGCGGAAGCCATTAGAAAACCGACATGCCTGCATTTCTGAGCATTGTTTTTATCATAGTGCTTTCCGTAAGGTGATTTGTTTGAGTTGCTTTTTTCATCACCCCTGGTAAATGTGCTGAGGTCGCTTCCTGTGAAGGCTTCAACAAAGGCAGCAATCATGCCACGCAAAGATGAGCCGGGGATAACTTTTTTGCCATAGTTTTCATAAAAGCTTTTCTTTTCAAAATGGTTGTCTTTTTTGGTTGTCTTTCCTGTAATATGAAGAGGAGTAAGTGTTTTAAGAGAATAAGTCAGATAACCTTCAAGCCTTGGCGTCCCATGAGCTGCAATAGTAGGTATTTCCCGCGGTCCATTAACTGGCAAAGGAACGAATTCAAAAGGATTCATATAATGCATGAGTGTTCTCCGTTATATTTATTTTTTTCATTCGTAGAATCGCTGGGTGACTTCCTGTAAGCAAGTTCAAGATTGTATTGTGTTTCGGAATATTCAACAGAAAAGTCTTTGGTATTGTATATTTTCAGCGCCTCTTTATAGGCGGAAATAGCATTTTGCAGATTTTTATTTTTGTCAATTAAGTTGTCAGCCGGCGATTCCCAGTATGCAATGCCGAGATTATTCATTGTTTGTGCATATTCAACAGGAAATTTTTCCAGGGTATAAATCTTGAGCGCCCCCTTGAACGCTTCTATTGCTTTTTGCAGATTCTCTGCCGAGGCTCCTGTCGGTAAATCCCGATACAAGGCTCCGAGGTTATTCATTGTTTCGGCATATTCAACAGGAAATTTTTCCAGGGTATAAATCTTGAGCGCCCCCTTGAACGCTTCTATTGCTTTTTGTCTGCTCTCTTCCGGATGAGTATTTCCGGCTTGCCCGCCAGCGGACAGATTATGCTGCGCCACGCCAAGCTTGACGAGAGATTCGGCATATTCTGTGCTTCCTATCTTCTTATAAAATGCTGCGATCTGCTGACGGCAGGAAAGCTCCTTTTCGTAGTCCGCATATTCCTTATAAAGATCGGCAAGCGGTTTGAGAATATTTTTTACACTGAATTTCGGATCATCCAGGGCTTCCCGTAATTGCTCTTCATAAAGATCAATAAGTTCCAGGAGATATTTACGGTCTTTCTCATCTTCAATTTTGACCTCTTCTTTTGCATATATTGGGCGAACAGGTTTTTGAAATCCGATGTCTTTTCCTTCAAATCTGTATCTGTGAGGTATCCAGGAAAAAATGTCCTTGGCGTATCTCATAAAGAGTCCTGCAAAATCAGGATTCATCATAAATATAAAATTTCGATCAAGGGAATCGAGAGTCTCTCTTGAAAAGTTTAATTCGCTCAAGAAATTTTCAGGGGTATTTCCTGCTGCTATTTCAAGATTTCTGATAAAAAAAATCTGCCGATCATAGAAGGACTCAACAAAATCCCGCACAAATGAGAATATGGATTGGGCAGGAGGTTTTTCCAAAAGGTAAATAACAGCAGTTTTTTTGTCCTCATAGAGTCTCAAAGCATTTTTTATTTTGTCCATGAGATCATCATGAGTTGCGTCATCAGGCGCTTCAACGATACAAAAACCTGCGCCTTTATTTTTAAGGGAGTTGATCAAAAGCGCCAGCTCGTCAAAGATCATTCAATTCACCCATTTCTTTAAGGAGGCTCTTTACCGCGGGGTGGACATCAAACCATTGTTCTCCATTATATTCCAATACGGCAAGACATGAGAGAAGCTTGACGGTCGTATCATTAAGACGCGGCTTTTTTTCATTGGACCTGATGATAATTTTAAGCTCTTCATATAAATCGTCGGTTGTAATCCCTTCTTCTGTTTTCCCTCTGACACTTATCATGCCGTGATATCTTTCTTTGATTCTTCCAAAGGCATAATAGGACATACCTTCGTTGATCTTGTCAAGCCCATTTGCATCTGCGGCAATTGCGGCAACTTGTATCATTTCGAAAAGATCCCTCAACACACCGCCACTTCTTGCAATCATCTTTTTGAGCACACCATCCGCAAACAACGAAAGCTCCGCCCGCTTCTTGACGATTTCCGTAATAATGTTACATCCTTTTGTAAATTCACCTCCTTTTCTATTTTTTGTCTTAAGCATCGGAAGTCTTACCATTGCGAATTTACCACCGCTGCTGGCAAGATCAGGGGTTGTCAGAGTAAATATAGAAACTGTGAATATTATGCTGGTATTGAGCTCGGAGAGGATGCCGGAGTGTTTGAAAAATATCTTCTGGGCTTTTTGAATGTCTGCCTTGTCAATATCTTCAAAAACAACCAACAGCTTTTTGTCCTGTTTTTCCAAGTTTTTCGCAATCTCGTTAATCATAATATTGCAATAAGTCTTAAGCTGGCTGATTTGCTGTTCAAGCTTTCTCCTGTATTCCTTCTTGCTTGAGCTTCCGGATTTAATGGCTGCCCTGAATTCCGCAATCAAACCGACCAGTAATGATAAAATCCCTCTATTTGCTTTTAAACCGGCTCCGATCTCCAGCATATACCCGGTCTCCTCAACCTTTATATCTGTGACATCAGCAAGCCAGTCTTTTATCTTTTCAAGATACTTGCTATTTTTATCTATAAGGCCCGATTCTGCCGCCTGATTCGCAAGTTGCTCCATCATAACCATGATAAGGTCGATATAATTCAGATCGTAAGCATCAAGTTCTTTTGTGATCGAAAACTTAACTGTAAAAGTTGTTGAATCTATATCTCTTATAAGTCTGTTCAGTTCCGTTGATTTGCCCGATCCTGAATGCCCTGCAAAGAGTATCTTGATGTTCTCTTCCATTAAGTTGTTTTTTAGTTCCTCTACCCTTGACAGGCAATTATCACGTTCCGAATCAACTGAAACGTAAAATTCCTCAAACTCATCATCAACCAAAGGCTTCTGGGGAAACGCCAAACGAATTTCCGATAATTTTGTCGCTTTTTTCAGCATGTTTTTTCTCCTTTATAAACCTGCTAACCTCCCAACCTTCTCAATATATTGTCCAGCCTTTAAAATCGGATATGTTTTCCATAATTGCATAAGAACATCATCTGACAGACCTTGTTGCTCCCGAGCGGATTCCAACTTCCAATCACCTTTATAACCCGGCAAAGCAAAAAGATCATGTTGACTGTTTTCTACCCTTAGTCTGCCTCGTCCTATGCTGGTCAGCCCACCTACGCGAAGAATTCCTGCATCTATTTCCCTTTCCCACAAGGCTATCAGGCCAAGATGAACAGGATCCGGACTGGCTACCCTCAAGACCACGTCAAAGGTCTGGTTTGGTGAAAATTCAAAAAAATAGTGGAGTCCTCCCTCCCTGGCTGCGTGTGTAATGCGATCCACTGGCCCCCTAACCGAAATGTGCCTGCATACATTTTGCGGCCCGAATCGGCTCTCTCCCTGTTTCCAGTCAGTTCCCTGAACCCACGGTTTTTCCGACTCGTTCTTTAAGGGAAGAGACTCTACTTTAACCCTTCCGGCTTGAGATATATTATCTTCAAGACGATCCGGTTCTTCAACTGCCATTCCGAAAAAATCGAATGTAAGCTCAAAACCAGGATTTGATTCAAGAAACTTTTTTATTTTGTGAATATTCTCTTTGTCCTCATCCAGCTTATACAACAGACTCCACAATTCTTTTTTTACAAGATGCTTGATAGTCCATGACCGTAATGCGCCACGGATGGAGCTTGCAGGAATGCTATAACCTGGAAAAACTCGCCCGTCCTTGATATGAATTCCAAAATGAGCGTCAGAGACTTGCACTTCATCACCGGTTATCAACCTGTTCCAGCCAAAAGACATGTTGTAATTTCTTGTCTTTTTTTCTCCATCTGTCGGGTTGAAAGCAGACGATGAATTGTTTTTAATGCACAAAGGCGTTTCGAGTCTGAGTTTCCATTTTGTTACAAGAACTGCGTTTACACCATCTCTAAAAAGGGGCTGTTTGATCATCATACATCTCCCACACCTTTTAAAAACGCTTTTCTAAAGCATTCTATAGACTTTTTTTTCTCAGACTCATCAAGCCTTTGAAGACTGAAATATCCTGAATGCCGGTTGCAAATCGCCTCTTTTATCCAATTGCTGATATTGTCTTTTTTGTTTTTGAGACAGTATAGTTCGGTCAACTGAAAATCAAATCGTCCAAATCCCCTTCCGCCCATGGCCCCGAGGGTTAAAGGCCAGATTTCTGAATTAAAGGCTTCAAGACCGAATAAAAGCATGCCAATTTCGATTTTGCTAATATTCTGACCGCATATATTGATTACAAAGGTTACACCTGGAGGCACAATCTCAAAGCTATAAAGATTTTTGTCAATAGCAGTGTTGGTTCTGGGATTGATGGCAACCGACTGGTCCACATAAGTAAATCTCTTGCTGTTCCAGTAGGGAGCAACTTCTGAATCACTGAGGTTATCATCTATTGAATACTCAGCGGACACGCACTCTCCGTCCCAAACTTCTATTTTGCCTTCTGCAAATGGTGTTCCAAAGAGCCTTTCCAGAACGCTTGCTGTTTCTCTCATAAAAACTATCTGATCTTTTTGTTTTTTTTCTTTGAGATCAGAAGCATCATAATCATGCTCCTTTGCCAGTACTTCAGCGATCTCTTTCTGTTGATTGCCGTTAACGGTCGATAAGACGTTCAGTAAATAGCCACGCAGCGCGCCTTTTAGACTGCTGCCCGGTATAACGGGATGCCCCAAATGATCAGTAGCTATAGCGGAAATCTGTATCGGCTTTTCCGTATTTGGCTTATTAAGCCCTTTTCTCTCTACCGAAAAACCGCTGCCGAGATGGAACGGGCTTGTGGCAGTCAGTTTTCCTTCAAGGCGATACCGGTTAACGAAATCATCACCTTTGAGCATAACGGAATCAGTCATTGCAACCTCCTGAATGGGTCTTTGGGGCCTGTTCCCAATGGCAGGGTAAATTCATTATAATTTCGCCAAAACCGTTTTCCGGTATAAATGGACATTTTTGCCAGTCAAGCCTCTCGTTAGATGACCTGCCATAACGCTCAAAAGCCCAGTCCGGTGTGGGAAGTCCACAATGCTGCCAGGTTTTCCCGAATTTTTCCGCTTTTGTTGGATCCTTTAGTTTAAGCACAAAAACGCTTCCGGCATTGGTCAAAAAGAATGGGTAATACTTTTTATTTATCCTGAAGCGTTTCCCGAGATAACCGCCTCTTAGTTTTTGAGCGGCAAAAAAACGTTTTAACTCAAAAGTACCGCCTGAAATATCATTCCAGAATTCTTTGTATGCTTCAAACAAGGAATCTTTGTCTTCTCCTTTTAATTCCCATGGATCAAGGATCAAAGCATCACTTTGAAGAGTAAATACTGTGATTTCATTCCGGCTTATGTCAAGTTCTCGGATAGTCGAGGGCCAACGGCCTGATGACACCCGTGCTGTTTTTATGCGGCTGTCCCGTTTCCCTATGTAATCAAACCAGTTATGAACTACAAAGCAGATTTCATATGACAACTTTTCACGCTCATCTTCAGCCAGATTCTTCGGCAGATAAATATTGCTTAACCAGGTTATCTCTTTGTTCTGATCATCTACTGGGCAGATATATTCAAAAGTATAAAGTTTTTCATCTTCGGCTCTTCGAGTTATAGTCTCAATAGCCGTACGTGTTTTTGCCAGAGTTTTGGGATGCGCCCATCCATAGGCGAAACCCACACTCGAAGAATCCTTCCAGTCAATCGCAAATGCGGGCGCTTTATCATTAATCAATCGCGGTTTTTCAGAAAGGGCGATATCATACAAGCCTTTGGCTTCAACAAGTGAAAGGGGTGGTTTTACAGGGCGGACCATGGACTGCCGCGAAGGAAAGGCGTGGGTTATCCTCAACTGTTCAAAATGCTTCACGAGGTTGGATATACCTGCTTCAGTTGCGCCGGGAATTGATTCGTTGATTTCTTGATTGCCATTCAGGTTAAGTCTGCGCCTGATACATTGGGCAAGCGCTCCTTTAATCACTGACCCTGTAAGTATTGTTTCGCTCTTCAGATAATTGTCCTTGATTCTCACGCCGCCGATCATCAAAGGATCAAGCATGGTTATGGCAAGTCCGATGGCATCTGCCGTGTTGTTGATTATATCCGCCCTGTTTTTTCCCCTGTTAAAATGCTCATATGTCACCTCCACAAGTCTGCCGTACCCCACGCCTTTTTCCGCTCCCAAAGCCGTGATCCATCTCAAACCGGTCAGGATCTGCTCTTTTATCCTTTCCCCTTCAGTCCGGTTCGCTACAGAAAAAGCTATTTCACCGCTCCATTTTGTTGTTTTCCCACTAAGATGCGGAACTTTCGCCGTAATCAGAGCGCCTTCACCGGCAGTGCCGGAAGTTTTTTCAATACGAATGCGATGGGTTTGAATAGAATCCTGTTTGTCTAAACAGATAAAATCGGAAAATATTATTAAACCTCTGTGCGGAGTATAATCATTGGCATCATCACCAGAACCCTTCCCGAGCCAGCGGTTAATATCAACAGGAAACTCTCCTGTTTTTTTCAGCTCCCTCCATGCTTCTCGTAATTTTCCTTTGACATGAGATTTGGGAATGGAAAGTTTGCCTTCATGGTTCCGGTTAAAAGAAAGATCAATTCCCCAGCCCTTGGGACCTGTTGCAGAACAAAGAAAAGGCGCCTGAATTTTGAGGCTGATCTTCATTTTGAAATAAAGCGCCATAGTTCACACCTCCTTTGTAAAATCCCAAAGATCCGCTATGAGAAACCAGCGATTGATATTGCCTTTCAACAAACTTTCAATAGCGGCTCTCAGTTCTTCTTTCCGGGAAGCGGAACAAGATTGAATGCCTCGTTCTTTTATATCATCAACATCTTTCTTTTCTTTCAAAGCTGAAATAATTTCATAGACTTTTCCCCTTGGAAAACCGGAACGAACAATCTTCATATCCTTTGAAAAACTTTGCATTTCCAGTCCGTTCAAAAGCAACTCTTTGTAATCAACAGGTTTATAGTAATCTTTTAAAAAAGTATCAAGATTCCCTTCAACCATGTCAAATGACTCAAGAATCAGATAGTGAAAGATATCACCATGTTCGTGTGATTTCGGGATTGAAGTCAAATTTGATTTTGCGAGATTTGCCAGACGATGAGCAAGTTTCCTGATTTGAAGAATCGGAGCATTATGATGGCAGAAAACAATGCCGGATGCATGTGTAAGAGGAATTTCATCATGATAAGCAGGGGGTGGATCGAATTCGTAAAAAAGCCTCAACACTTCCCATCCCTTCCAGGCCGGAACAACCCATTCGATTTCATCTCCGCCCCACAGGAGAGTTTCAAGTCGAAGCTTTTTGTCGTGAGTTTGAGATGCGTCGTTTACGTCCATGTGCGACAACAATTTTTGCAGAACCGGTTTTCTGAAATTTTCCTGCACAGACCTGTCAAATCCTTGAAGCATTCTTTCATCAGTGCATTTTTCATCGCTTATTCTGCCAAACTTGTTGCCGTCAATATAGATAAATGCTATTTTTTTGTTCAGAGTACCCTGATTTGTGTCTTCACTCAGCATTTCCAGATCGTTTGTGAATTTATAGGAAACGTCCCCTTGACCGCTCAAAATACTGGCATAGATATCGTTTCTTAATTGTTTCCCACTGTCTCGCCGGAAGTTGACTGAGCTGGAAACTTTCCTGATGCCTTTTTCCGGAAATTCCTCATCCTCTAATCCTGGCCGGATACCGTCCAAAAAACAAGGCGTTTCAGACCCTTTCCATCCCTCCTTGCCCCACGGGATAGTTAACTGTTGCCACTGCGACCATCTGTTTTTGGCAAGTAGCTGCTCTTGAACTGCCTTGAAATCCAAATTATCCCCGTCAAGTGTATCCACCACAAATGTGGTATGTCCGTCGGTTTTCTTGTCTAAATAATCCCTGACTCTTTTTTTAACATCATCAGGATCGTTTCCAATAATGCGAAAAAGCCCGGCGCTGGCGCCAGTTGAAATCTTCTTCAACAACCCGTTAAGATCATGCGCAGATTCCAGTCTATTCACTATATCAAGCAACAAAAAGCTCCCGCCCCTGATAGTACTGATATCGTTTGTGTCATACACAAAGTTGTTCAGGTTGACAGCTTCAATTCGTAAATAGTAATCACCCATTTATTGCTCCCGTTTTGTCTTAACATTTGCCCACCATCTTTTCAGCCGGTGAAAAGAAGATACAAGGTATTCACACGCTCTTTTTCTTCGGAGGATAGAAGATCTAAGAATGCATATCAAAAAAAGAATCGAAAGAATCAACAGCAGATACCAAAGAAGGAGTCCCCATGTATTCTCAAGCCTGAAGAACGAAAAATTTATACCGAAAAATCCCACCATGATTGCAAGCACATATAGAACCAAACCATATCTGCTGAAGGCGATAATAGGTGGCAAGCAGGGCAAGCCGGCAGTACATGTTGTTGAATTTAAAAAAACATTATCAGCCAAAATCTGACATCTGCCGGCCATAATGCTGGCACGACACGACGCCGGTTTGACTAAGATTTAATTCCGAATACGCTTATTCCATCCGTCGTTAAGTTTATCTTTATTCTTCAAATAGATTGCGTTAGGAATATCTGATGTTGCTGACTTTGCTTGATTATACTGATTAAATATTGTTAATAAAATTTCGTCACTCAATGAGCTTGTTCGGGATAATTCATTATCAATATTGAGCATTTTTCTTGAGGCATTTCGATAATTCAATGTAGCTTCCAGAAACTCATATAAAATTGTAAAAGACAAAAAAGTAAAGCCTAATCTAGGAAGAGAAAAATCTGGATCCGTTTTAATAAAGGGAAATATAAAAAGAGAAACCAAAATAACTAAAATAAAAATAATAGAAAAACATACGACATTTCTTATAAATATGTATTTGTATAAGTGGTGGTTCCAATAACTATTTTCATGAATCATAGCTATAAGAGTCTCTCTGCCTTCATTTTTTTTCTCAACAGCATATTCAGCTCCTTCATCATTTGTTTCAATGCTTTTCTTTACTTGATTATACACCCATAAACTTACCTTTGCCTTTAAATGAGACAACTCAAAGTCACTTGGTATTGTTGCATAGGCAAAATAAAGCAATGAAATTTTTTGGAACTCATGAGCAGCATACCAGTTTTCCTCTATTTTGGTTTTGAGAAACCAAGTAAATATATGAAAAAATAGAGCCGAAAGAGTAGTAGCATAAAGCAAATACCCGCTGGCATACACAGAACATGAAAGGCAAAATAATGTTAAGAGCGACAATCCCTTTCTCCACACCTCCATTCTTCCAGATTCTTCAAACAAGTAACGGTAGTAATAATCTAATTCCTTCATCTCTGTCATTAAATCAAGTTCGTTGAGGTTGTATCACGGCAGACCAGTCTAATAAGCGTAAATCAAGTTTAGCAAAATTTGCGTCCGTGTAGCTGAGGCATTCCTTTATCGGTTTTATCATAGTCCTTTTTCTTTTTGCTCCAGGCTGCTTAACCCATGACTTCTATCAAAAGATTGTCCTTTATGCAAATAAGTATGGGATGATCAATCCAGATTACATTGCAGCCAATCTTCCTGAGCATCTCTTCCCTGTCAGGATCAGGCATCTCCACAACAATCAGGCTCTCTTTCAGGTTTTGGAAAACTTCAGGAGGTTCCATGCCAAGCCGTGCTCCCCATCCCTGTTCGGAGACTCGAACATCCATGCCCAACTTTATAGCGATGTTTACAATAGTTTGGCTCTCAAGATCGTTTTTTGGACATATCAATGTTGTGTTTTCAATAAAAACCAATTAGTTGTCCTCCCATATCCTATACCTCCCCAGCCCAAACCCTCTCCCCTTCCCCACATGCACATTCACTCAGCTTGATATAAGGCCAAAAGGGTTCAAAGTTATCCATGAACTGTCCATTATAACCAATGCAGATTTAGCGCCTTCCCCTTCTACATAATTTCCCAACAAAATACACCTATCTTCCTATACCGATATTAAAGATCAATATTTTCTTTCCTTGTACCAGCCGTTCTTGCGGCGTACATAATTCACCCACTGTTGTTTTAGGATCAAAAATCACTACGTATCCTTCATTTGCACGCTCGGTTAAAAGATACTTGCCGCAAAGCTGATCAATTGCCTTTTCCGCAGTTCTTTCAAAGCTTGAGCGATTTATTTTGGTCTCGACAATGTATTTTCTGCCTTTATAGATCAAAAGGATATCAATTCTACCCAATCCGGTTGAAACCTCAAAACTGAGCTCCCCTTTTCCCTGTTCCACAAACTGATACAGCCAGGCAGTGAGCAGGAATTGTCCTGTCTTCTCGTATGGTTTTTGGCTTGCATAAAAGGCATTTACACCTATCTGCATGATGTATTCCTCAAAATCAGAAAGGATGGCTTCCATGTTCAGAAGTCCGTCAGGTCTAAAGTAGCCCCGAACAGATACATCCACAATTGCCCCGGATTCCCGAAAAAAGGTCTTGGTAAACCTTTTTTTATAGACAGGGTTGCTTACCCTGATATTTTTTCCTTCCGCCTTGATCAAACCATGTGTCAAAAGAAGGGATTGCTCCTCATCGCCAGGGATGTATTCAACCCCATCAAAAACAATATTTATAAAAGTCTCTTTGTATTGTTTGGCCTTTTCCGAGATATTATCAAAATGGCTGTTTTCTTCATACAAAAGAATTTCAACGGCTTTTTCCACATCTTCAGCAGTAATCGGATCTGTGGTTTGCGGTTTTATATCAACTGTCAGAATAGTTCCAAGCCGGTTTACCAGCCAAGGCTGTCCGGCTGTTTCATCAAATACTTTTTTTACAGATTCTTCCGTAAAGACCTGGTTTGTCTCTTCTGTGTATTGAGCATAAAGATCACGGACATTTTTCAGGGTAAATGGGGGGAGTTTGACCTGATCTGCAATGTTAAAAGGGGAGACACCGCCTACAATCAGTTTGGTGATGTTGCGTATGCCAACTAAACCTACGGAATATAGAGCTTTATCTGTACGTTCTTTATATTTTTGATACAGCTCTCTTAAAGTTGTCAGAAAATTTTCCAGTTCGTTTATTGGAATGCCATCGAATTCGTCTATAAAGATAACAATTTTTTTGAATTCAATCATACGGTTTAATTCCTCAAACAGTTCACTTAATGAGATATGATCTGTCAGATTATGAGAATCTAAGCATGCCTTTATAGCATCCAATTTCGAGCAGTTTACAGCATTCAGTCTGTTTATTAGCTGGTTGTATATCTCTTTTTGAATTAACTGATAAAATCTTTGCCTGTCGACGTTCTTATATGCCTGAAAACTAAGAAACATAGACACATAGGCTGGATTTTTTTCAAGTTTTGAGCTGAAACCTTTAAAAAACGTAGTTTTACCGCTTTGTCTTGGGGCAAATATAGAAAAGTATCTTCCCATGTCAACCATTGTTTTGATATCCTGGTTTTTTGTATTAACAACATTTTCCAACTCAACATGGTATGACATTTTCGAATCAACTGTCCCTGAATCTTCAAAAATCCGTTTCGGTTTGCTGTAATCTATAGTCACGCCTCTACCCTCCTTTATTCTCTATCCTGTACCTACCCAACCCAAACCCGCTTCCCTTGCCCACATGCACATATTCCCCCAGCTTGATATAAGGCCAGAACTCCTTTAATTCCCCTTCATATGTAATCTCACCCATAAATCCCCCCATTTTCATTCTTGTATCCTGGCGGTTCGAGTAACGCTCCCAATCATGCCAGTAGAGCGCACGTTTGAGGGTTTTAATATCCCTGGCTTGCTGAATAATATCTTTAAATCCGCTGTCATCTATCCTGTGGTTGCAGTGAAAGTATGAAAGGAGCGATATGCGGCGGAGCAAGCTTCTGAAAAACACATGAAATTCGAGATCTTTGGTCAGGCTGTTTTTGTACTTGATCCTTGTTGGGGTAATAAAGGAAATGCTGATTGCAGGGGGAGGCGAGGGATGATTTATAAGAATGTCAGACCATTTTATCGGAGGATTGGTTTGAGTCAGGAGTTTCGTGTCTCCACTGTAAATGACTCTTTTTTTCTGGAGAGAGTTACCTTTGCCGCCTTCTTCGGCCACTTCCCTCAACTCATATTTTCCCCTGCCTTTGCCGATTCCAATACGGCCAAGTTCCTCAAAGGCATAGATAAAATATGACAGATAGTCTGTTGCCCTGCCGATCAGGGTGAGGCCGAATGAGAAATCTTCTCCTTCTTGATAGGATTTCCGGCTATTCGTGGAAGGTTCAAGGATAAAAGGGTGAGGCGCTGCGGTGTACTTTCGCATTATTTGAGCATCTGTCGGAATGGGTGTTTCAAAGACATAGGCATATACACATTGGCCCCGCAAAAGGCAATCTGTGCATTGCTTTCCTTTGAAGGCACAGATGATGCGGCGAAATGCATGGCCGAATCCGCCGCGAAGAGTGGAACCAGCGTAAGATGGAAGAAAGATGGTTGTTTTGCATCTGACGGAAAAGGTAAATCTGGAAAAGTAGAATTTTTCCAAGCGACAGCTCCATTATATTGAGAGATAAGGACGAAAAATGCAGTACTATCTTTGCTGTCTTGTTGATTGGGCGATTAATAATGCATCTTTATCGCTTTTGGTTTTCCCTAATAGCAGTTTCTTTTTTTTGTTTATAACTTCTCCTTCATGATTTACCACGGTGTTTTTATCGATGACAAGTAAGCCCAACTGCGACATTACATCCTGTTTATATTGATAATCGTATTTCATCTTTTCTAATTTATATTTCATAAAAATCCAGATTAATGCAAAAACTACCGCAACGGCAAAAACAACTCCAAGGATGATAAGAGCGTACTCCACGGTTTTTACCCCTATCTCTCCCAGAAATATTATCAAATTGTCTAATTGAGAAAAAATTATAGAACCAATGCCCAATAATAGCAAAGTCAGTAAAAAGGGGGCCTGTCGAATTAAAGTTAATGATGCATTTATTTTATTAAAAGGATTGTTTTTTTCATTATCCTCCTCAGATGACTCGGAATCCACGGTTTGAGGAGTAGAATGACCGAAAATAAATAAATTAAAGGCAGTTATAAAAATGCCCAATATGAATGTTACTCCAATCGGCACCAAAAAAGATGCGAGGAAATAGTATTTCCAGGGAAAAGGAAGATTGACCGGTTCAAGCTGGAAAAGAAAGCAAGATCCAAAAATTATAATTTCCAGCAAAAAAATTAAGCTGATGTAATATTTAATAAATTTTTTTAATTCAGTTGCATCAAAAAGCGTAGATATGCCTTTGAAGTTATTATTGTCTAATTCAGACATACATATATTCTCCTCTGACTATTTAGCCTGAACGAAAACCCCTGCTACATGATTTGTTGGGTTTCGCTCACTGAAACCATATTTTGGTAATTGCTTGATATTCGTAGGTTGGGTTGAGGTACGAAACCCAACATAACTGATAGGCTCAACCCAACCTACCAAAAGCTGAAGGCCGAAGGTCCCTAAAAGCCTTCAGCCTTCGACCTTTAACCTTCAGCCTTTATAACCTATCCACTTACTTTGTAATGACAAAATTGAAATCCTTATCAGCCCCATATTTATTTTTAGCATATGTGGTCAGCACCCAATGCAGGCCTTCACTCATAGAATCAACCTTAGCTGATTTTGAGATGGAGACCGACTTGATCATTATGTTAGACCGCGCCCGGATATAGTCGTCTTGTTTCTTTACTTTACCAATGAGATTTTCCTTCAGATCTGATGTAAAAATTGAAAATGAATTTAAACCGCCTATGATACGATATTTAACAATAACGACTTGTTTTGACATTTTACTGCGAACTTTTTTTTCTGCAATATTTAATCTCTGGGTCGCCCATTCAGTCAGTTCTTCTCTATTTTTGATCCATAAAGAAGCATCTGGTAATGCCGGCGCACTCAAAGACTGCTGATACCACTCTATTGATTGCCGGTAATCCTTTGGCACGCCTTTGCCGTAAAAATAATAATCCCCGATCATTATTGCTGAAGCAGGCTCCCGGCTGGAATCAAACGCTTTTGTGAACCATTTCAGCGCTTCCATATATTTGCCTTTATTATTAAAGAAGATGCCCATTTGATAAATGGCAAGAGGATTATCGTTATCAGCCGATATTGTTAACCATTTTTTGTACGCTTCCTCTTTATCTTCACTTTTCAGGATGCCGACTTTGTATAAAATGCCGAGATTGTATTGCGTCTTGCTGTATTTTCTATCAAAAAAAGATTGATTTTCGATTAATTCATTAAAATATGATTCTCGTTTCTTAATATTTGCAGATATTAGACTTCTAAGAGTTGCGATTTTCTCTTTGTTGTCTGTAATGTACGCATCCGGGAAATCGTCCGAATATAGTTCTCCAAGAAAGATAATTGCTTTAATATTACCTTTTTTTGCTGCCGTCTTAAGATATTTTACTCCCTTTTTCAGATCATTATTATCATCCTCTGATATCATCGCTATTCCTCTGGAATAATAATCTTGCGGGCTGCAATTCCAGCAGCCATCACCAAACAGATAATAGAGCATGAAAATAACATAAATACCCAGGCAAATTCCAAGAAACAATCCTACAGACTTTAACTTTTTTTCTATTGTCATTTAGCGACCCTTTGGGTTTGTTTGGGGCACAATGTTTACGGTAACTGCAAAATCAGAGTATGCGGATCTCCGTGACAATCATTACAACCACTGAATTTTTCAAGCAATTCCTTTGAATGGGGTTCCTGCCCATGACACTCCCGGCACATTGGAATATATCGGTGCTTGTCAGCATGGCAATTGGCGCATTTAAGAAAACTATGTTTATTATTGCCGCTCAATAATTTGTTGCCGACATCAGCATGACAACCCGTACAGACAGCATCTGCCGCATCTTCGGTATAGCCGACCATCAAGGGCGAATGACTCGGGTGGCAAGCATTACACCCCGTATTTCCGATAAATGGTGTATGTGTTTTATCATGGCATTCGATACAAGTCGGTAAGTAGCCGTGCCTGTCGTGGTGACATGAAAAACATGCAGTGTCGGTATGTGCGCTAAGGTTTTGAGTTGTCTCGGCTGCCTGATCAATATGGCAGTTGCCGCAATCCTCAACCATTTTTTCAAAACTTAGACTATCTACAGGTGCATGAGCATTTTCATGACACCGCAGACAGTCGGGAAAACCGGCTCCATGGAATAGGGTATGGCAGTCAGCGCAGTTGGGAACAACGTCTTTCCAGTTTTTTCCCGGTTTATATGTGTGAAATATTTCGTGACATTTCTTACAAACCACCTGATGTGCTCCACCTTTGTCTCTAATGTCCGTAAAAACTGAAAAATGACACCGGGCACAATCACGATTTGTGATCGGTTCGATTCTTTGCTCGTAAAACGCAGAACCACACTCTTCAGCAGCGACATTAATCAACGAAAAGGCGCTCAAGCTCAAGTATATGATCAAAGTGTAACCAAAAATGTCGGCGAAAAACTTTCTTCCCATTTTGTGTCCCCTACTTAATCAATCCATGAGGATCTTGATGACATGCAAGGCAATCCGGAAATTTTGCATGAATATCGTATTTATGCGGTTCCCCATGGCATGTTTTGCATTTAAGTAAACTTTTATGCTTGTTTTTATGACAATACACACATCCTAATTCATGATGTTTTGTCTGACTTACTGCTGACATCTTTTCCCCCACAAGTTCGTGGCAGATTAAACAGAAAGACGTGTCAATGTCTTCTCCATAGATTACTTCCAGCGGCATATGGGGTTTATGGCATCGCAGACAATCATCAAGGGTCATTTCCTCTGTATGCGCCTCATGACATTCCATGCATGATGAAGATTCGCCATGCTTTACATGGCATTCATTACAGTCTAATCCGGCGTGTTCGCTCGGATGTGTCTTCATCTCTTTACCCTGGTCCGGATGGCAGGATACACAGGCCGAGTTAACAGAATCGGCCTTGCTCAGATCCATCTCCATGGGATAATGAGGATGGTGGCATGATGCACAATTTTCCACCTTATAGTGTGGTTTATCTGACGGCGCATGACACAGAGAACATTTTGGAATAACATTTTTTTCAGCAGGAGGATGCTGTTGATGGCAATCGATACATTTGACTGATTTGTGCGCTCCTCCACGCTCGTCAACTGCATTTACCGTTTCATCATGACAACTGGCGCATAAGGCCGGAAGAACTACAGCATCATACTTGATTGCTGAGGGACGATGAGGTTTATGACAAAGGAAGCAGTCCTTATCGTTCATTTCAGGTGAATGAGGCTCATGACATTCCAGGCATGCAGTAGATTCGCCATGCTTTGAATGGCACTCTTTGCAGTCTAATTCGGAATGCGCACTTGGATATGTCCGGTTCTCTTGCCCTTCAGTTGGATGGCAGGATACACAGGCCGGTTTTACATTATCGATTTTGCTCAGATCCATCTCTTTGGGGTAATGTGGATGATGGCACTTTTTGCACTCTTTTAGAGCATAATGGGAACTTGTATCAGGTGAGTGACAAGCACTGCATTTTGGAATGATATTTTTCCCATGGGGGGGATGCTCCTCGTGACAATCAATACAAGTGACTTCTGTTTTATGTAATGCCCCCCGCTCGTTGATTTCCCGTATGTTGCGCGGATGGCACTTGATACAATCCCCTTCGACTAATTCAAGAGAATTGTTCTCGGCCAAAGACAAGGTGCTAAAGAGAAGTATAGCTAAACAACCAATAATACTGATAAACACCTTTTTTCTCATCTGTGCCTCCACGTATAGGGCTTTGGGTTCAAGGTTCAAGGGTTCAAGGGTTCAAGGGTTCAGGGTTGGTCGGCTTTTAACCGTGAACCGTTGAACCCTGAACCCTTGAACCTACGCAGTTTTCTACTCTGCTAATGCATGAGGATTATTATGACAGTCAAGGCATAACGGGTATCGTTCATGCATAGTGGCGCCATGCAGATCGGCGTCGTGGCACCCGTCACATTGTGTAACCGCCATATGCTCGCTCTCATGACATTCTATGCAGCCCATTTCAGAATGAGCTTTCTTGCTTGATGCAAGGGCATTGCCCACATCTTCATGACAGCAAGCGCAGTAATTATTGGGAATACCATCAGCATAATTGACTGCTTTGGGACTATGCGGCTTGTGACAGGCAAGACAATCCGCATGGGTCATTTCCTCAGCATGGGGAGTATGACAATCAGCACAGTTAGCCCACTCACGATGAACCATATGGCATTCAGTACAATTTAAACCGGCGTGTTCGCTCGGTTTTGCTTCCATTTCTTTACCTTGATCAGGGTGACATGAAAGGCAGGCAGACGCATCGATTTCACCGAACTCCATCTCTGTGGGATAATGCGGGTAATGGCAAGCGCTGCAATTTTTGATGTTATAATGCGTTGCATCTCCAGGATCATGACACATTTCACATGTTGGAATCGGATTCTTTCCAAGGGGTGGATGTTCCAGATGACATTCGCTGCAACCTATTGACTGGTGTAATCCGCCACGTTCATTGATATCTTTGACAGCATATGGATGACATTTTGTACAGTCCTGATCTTCTAATGGAACTATATCAAACTCGGCCGGCTTAACCTCAACTGTCGGCGCGGGTTTGGATTTGGCTTCAACAGTTGGCTCAACTTTCGCTACAGGTACCGGTTTAGCTTTTTCTGTTGGCTCAACTTCCGCTACAGGTTCGGGTTCGGCTTCAACAGTTGGCTCAACTTCTGCTACAGGTTCGGGCACAACTTTTTCTGTTGGAACTTGTTCGGCTTCTTCTATTGAAGCCTTTTGAACTTCTGTTTCTGGAGCTTTTTGAAATCTTGACATAACAAACACACTCAAGAAAATTAATGCAATAAAACCGTAAATTAAAATATTATGCTTTTTTTTCATCCCCGTCTCCTTTTTCCACTCTTTTACAAGCTAATGTGATCTCCTAAATACTTATTAAAAACAAAAAGTTAAGCGGCTTTTCCTTTTTTATAACTTCTGAAGCGAAGCCGTAATATTTTTTGGTTTTCAAAATTCTAACTTTTTTTTATACCATTATTCGAAATTTTTTACAATAAATTTATTTAGTAGCCGTTCACGGTTTGAAACTTGAAATTGTAAAGTAGAAATTAGGGAGAGATAAAAATGGAAATTGGAAAGAACAGTACAAAAACATGAAGGCCAAATTTACAATTTCTGATTTTAACGTTTCGTGAATGCTTACATTAAATGTTACTCATGTTCGTGGGAACATGAGCCATGGGGATGGGCGTGAACATGTTTGTGCAGATGGACTTCCTTGTCAAAAAGTATTTTCCCTTTGTCCATTGTATATATTGAATCCGTTATTTCTGAGAGCAAATCAAATTCATGTGATATCAGTATATATGAAAGATCAAGTTCACGCAGAGTTTTTTTTATCTTTGTTTTAGTTTTTTCGTCGAGGCCTGTAGTTGGTTCATCAAGAAGCAGTATTTCAGGTTCCATGGCAAGGACTGTGGCCAGTGATATCAGCCTTTTCTCCCCACCGGACAGCTTGTAGGTTATCCTGTCCTCAAATCCTGCAAGATCAAGGAATTCCAGAGTTTTCCGAGCAATATCAATAGCTTCATCCTTTGACTTGCCAAGATTCAAAGGGCCAAAGGCAACATCTTCCAGCACGGTTGGGCTGAAAAGCTGATCATCTGCGTCCTGAAAAAGCAGGCCGATTCTTTTACGCACATCTATAAAGTCTTTTTCTTCTTTTGCAGGCTTGCCAAAAATTTCAATGCTACCTGACAGAGGTTTTAACAGGCCCATTATTATGTGAAAAAGAGTGGTTTTCCCACTGCCGTTGGGTCCCATTAGACCTGTTTTTTCATTCCTTGAAAACTGCAGGTTTAGCTTATCAAGGACTTCAGGTTCTCCAGGATAGCTGAAAGATATATCTGTTAGATTGATGATCAGGTTATTGTTGTCCACTCCATTACCCCCAGTAACATTATAATCACGATCATCAAAGCGACAGAAATCGCATCAATTTTTTTAAAAGAAAAATTTCTAATGGTGTAAAAATTACCCTTAAAACCGCGGCACAGCATGGCATTACGCACTCTCTGCATACGGTCAAAGCTTTTTATCAAAAGCATGCCGACTATATAAGCAAATGTTCTGTACGTGTGCAAATTTGTTCCAGGCCTGAATCCTCTCATTTTTATGGCATTTATTAAGCGGATATATTCTTTATCCATGACATGAATATAGCGGTATGTGAAAAAAAAAAGATGCACCAGTTTTTTGGGCATCTTTAATTCAAGCATGGCATGTCCCAGTGTAAAAATTGGAGTTGAGGCTATAAGCGAGATCAGCATAAGCATCATGGCATTAGACTTTATGCTTATACGAAATGCATATATTAATCCTTCATGAGTTACTGCAAGCGTGCCGATATTAAACAGGGGTTTCCCTTCAGTAGTAAAGGGAAGAAAAAACCAGAGGAAAATTATCATTATATTGACGGGTACAAGACGCCTGAAAATTTCTCTTGCAGGTATTCCGGCCGTAAGAATAATACCGAGGGAAATAATAAGAGCTGACAAAAGAACCGGCAAACTGTTTGATACAGCCACAACAATGGAGAAAAAAAACACCTCAATTATCTTAACCCTGGGATCAATGCGATTAATCAGCGAATCAATGCTTATTAATTCTTCGACTGCCATTACATCATTTCTTGTAACAATTTAGACTTTTGAAAAAGAACCTGACAGGATAACAGGATAAACAAGATTTGTAAGCGTTCACGGAACATTGAAATTAGAAATTTGGCCTTCATGCTTTTGTACTGTTCTTCCCAATTTCCAATTTCAAGTTTCAAGCCGTGAACGGCTACAATAATTTTAATCCTGAATATCTTGTAAATCCTGTCAGAAAAATAATATTTAAAAGCGCTAAAGTGTTATCATTCCTTTTTTCTGCGGCTTTTAAAATACATGGCCACACCCACGAGGCCGAATATGTAACCTATTCCGCCTATTATTTCGGTTAGACCGGGACCACCTCCGTATGAATCCGCCAGCATATTCATAATAGGCGCCAGCTTTTTGTCCAGGGATTCATCTATCAGCTTCTTTATTTCCTGTCTTGAAATTCCATGAGATTCGGAAAGACTAAAAAGATCAGTGCCTGAATTTATTGTCTGTGACCTGGAGGAGGTTTCATAAGAATCTTTTATAACAGATTCAGGTTTGCTGGTATTTGATACAGCCTCAGGATTGATTTCCTCGAACGGTATTTTCCATTCTGCCATATGGCCCATGGAGGCTTTTAGAACTACTTTAAGAGCGCTTTGTTTTGTTATCTTAAAAGAAAACTCGCCGTTCTCGTCTGTTTTTCCTTCCAGAAGATTGTTTCCGTCTGAATCGAAAACAATTACAGGAGAGTTTTTCACTCTTTTGCCTCCGCTGAACTTGCTCCGGGTATAGACAGTGTCGTCCTCAACCCAGGCAAATATTGATACCTTGTGGGCAAATGCCGGCATGTCAAACAATATAACAAAAATTATCAGGGAAAAAAGAAATACAGGCCGTAATTTGAAATCATCCATGGTAATTCTCTATAAGTTCCGGTTTTACTTTTCTTAAAAACAGGGCGCAGGTTGCAGTCAAAATACCTTCAATCAGCATCACAGGCAGATGGGCTGCAACAAGCAGCTTTGCGACAGGCAGGAAAGCTTCGCCATTTAGATACAGGGAAAATCCAACAAGTATTCCTGCAAAAAGAACAGCGCAACAGCCTGCTGCAAATGCTGTTATTATAAATATCAGCCGGCCTGAGCTCTTTTTTACTCCCCAGCCAAACAGATAGTAGCATGTTACAGCAGGAAGAGCCATGTTAAGAGTGTTCATGCCGAGCGTTGTAATTCCCCCAAACTGGAAAAGAAGCGCCTGAAGCGTCAGGCCGACCAGTATGGCCGGAAATGCTTTCCATCCCAGGATTAGTCCCAGCATGCCATTTAATATAAGGTGTACCGAAGCCGGTCCAATCGGCAGGTGTATAAGGGAAGCAACAAAAAAACCTGCCGTAAGGACACCCATATACGAAATTTCTTCGTAATCTATGCTTTTCAGCCCAATCCCAATGCCAATTGCCGTAAGGGCTGCCCCTCCAGTTAGAATGGCCGGGGATAATACGCCTTCTGAAATATGCATGTTTGTAACAGTTTACGGTTCACGGTTCAAAGGTTCAAAGGTTCAAAGGTTCAAGGGTTCAGGGGGTTTTAGTAAAATGCAAATATCGAATGTCGAATTATGAAGTTTATTAAAGTTTTTCATTACTTCGACATTCGATATTCTGCGGTTCAAAACAAAATGCGCTCAACTTAGGTTAGAATTCTATTGCAAGCTGCGTTGTCATCAGATGCCTTGTGTCTTTATTTTCAAATTTGCCGTACAGGTATTCAAGAGCAATGGATGTGTCTTTAAACAGCTCATAACTAACAACTCCGCCAAATTGTTTTTTGGGCAAAAAATTATCGCAGTCATGACTTCCCTCATAACAAACAGCAAGATTCAGACTGTCGGTAACACCACAGGCAAGCTCAATAGTCCAGGCTTCCGGTTTATAGGATTTGCCTTCGTCCAACGTATCCATTTCAATATGATTAATGGCTCCGAGATATTCTGCATTGAAGAAAAATCTATCCTGAAAAGAAGCAATTATGAATGCATTGAACCCGTCAACATGCTTTTTGATTGTTGCCTTTTTCTTTGCTTCCTCTGCTGCTTCCTCTATCTTTTCCTGAAGGCCGTCACTGTCGGCAATGTTTGATACCCAGGATATCCCGGCAGTTAAATCTAAATCAGGTACTGTTGTTTCCGGAAAAGTAAAACATGCACTTGCAAGGTAATTATCTATATGATTACTTCCTTTTCCTGTTTTATCAACATCTCCGTTAAAGACACCGACGGAAAGCTCAAGCAAGTCATTCCTAAAACCTCCAACAGCAGCGGTTTCGTTTGTTTCTCCAAGTTCCAGGGTAAGGGGATCTCTAATAAAATGGCTTTCAAACCTTCCAAATGGGACATACATTTTTCCTAAATCAACATAAAGAGGCATCACATCCGCTCCGTCGATCGTGATGATTCCCTGGTCCACATCAAATGGTGTGTCGTCTTCTTCATATAAAAAGAAAAGACTTGCCTTAACATGTTTTGCAATATCAACATCAAAGCCGATTTCGACTGTTGCAAGAACAAGATCACTTGTGTCCGTGTCTCTTTCTGATGGATCATGAAAATTGTAGTCTTCATAAGAAGCCTCGACTTCTATGCAAGCGCTGGGATGTATTTTATCAGCCCAGTTTCCAAGCAAACCTGCAAGTTTTGTTTCATAGACTTTTTTGTCTCCAGCTTGCGAAGAAGATTCCACTTCCTGCCTCATGTCAGCAGCTTCTTTGTCGGTAATGATATTTTTCTTTTCCAGAAGCTTCAGCAGTTGTTCGGTTTCCTGGCTTATCGCAAAAGCATTAGAATTAATAATGAACAATGCTAAAAATAACGTGACCCCAATTACAATCAAATTTCGTTTGTGCATAACATCCTCCAGTGTTTTTTGTATAATCACTTCATATAAATAAACTCAACCCAGATAACTGCTCCAAGCTCGATATCTTTGTCTTCTCCATTATGTTTTATTTTAGCGTCAGAAGTATTTAGCGCGGCAAAGCCCCACCATCCGGCTTTTGGTACAGCATAGGTGAAGACACCATTCTGGTCGGCTTTGATGGTCTGAGTTACCATGTAATCAGTCGGAGCGCTGTATTTTCCCTCTTTGTTATAATATTCGACTTCAACTTCAGCATATGGTACGGGCATCCCATCCAGCTTAATAATTCCCTGAAAAACATTGCCGGTGTACAATCCATATGGTTTGGTCAGGGGGACGATCTCAGTTTTAAGGCCAAGTTCCTCATCCCATCCCTCATCATCGCCAAAAGCAGTAACCACAGCTTTTGTATAATGAACAATATAACAATCTTCTGCTGGTTCCCAGTATGGCTGAGGTTCCATATAAAACATGTAAACCCCCGGTCTCTTAATCTTATAATTTGCAGTCCATGCCTGATGTCCTCCAACGTCGGCGGGTTTTAGTGATTCTATTAAATTTGTTTTTTCCCCATTTATACAAACACCGAAGTCGGCTGGTTTGGAAAGATCCATTCCATGGCCTTCAAATGGATGCCAGAACATAAGATCGATTTTTACATTATTGTTTTCCCCCTGCATTACCATCTGATCTGAAGGTATAACCATGCCGAAATGAGCTGAAACAGGGCTGGCGACCATGACAATAAATAATACAAATACAAAATAATTTAAAAAATATTTATTCATAAAATTATCCTCCAATTTGCCAAAAAAAACCACCAAGGCAAAATATCTTCGTGATATGCGTACCTTCGTGGTTTTATTGTCTAAAATTAAATTTATTGAAATGTTTTTTACAAGCAGGCTTCAGCCCGCAGATTATTAGTATTAGAGATTATTAGTGTCTAATATATTGAAAACATATTCAGTGTCAATATTAAAATTAAATTGAGCGATTTTTTGCGAAGATATGTGCTGAGATCTTGATGCATAAGGATTTGGATAAACCGCAGGCATACCCGTGGATATGTCGAGGAGTTTTGCGAAGCCTTTATGCGCAAGAGATTGGCGCAGATTGAGCAAAAAGTCGCTCAATTTAGGTTATATTGAGATATCTTCATAGGTAACGAGTTATGTTGATGAACTTAAAATTTCCGGGAAAAAAGAGTGCAAAATTTTTAAAGAAAGTATTCTGCTTATTGATTATATTGACAATAGGTTGCGCTTCTTCAAATGAGCGGAATGCATTTGATCGATTTCACGAGGAAGAGCGCAATTCATATCCTTATGTAGATAAATCTCAAGTTTCAGATCAGCTTTCTGAGATTGACGAAAATTCCACGCCGGCAGACTATCTGGCATATGCCGCACTCAACAATCCAGGGCTGAAGGCTTCTTTTTACCGGTGGAAAGAAGCGCTGGAAAGGATAACTCAGAGCCGGTCTCTCCCTGACCCGCGTTTCAATTATACCTATTTTATAAAAAAAGTAGAAACAAAGGTAGGACCACAGGAGCAAAAAATCGGGCTTATGCAGACATTCCCATGGTTAAGCAAACTTAAATTCAGAGAAAAGATTGCTGTGGAGAATGCCAATGCCATGCAGCAAAAATACGAAGAAGCCAAGCTTAGGCTCTTTTTCCGGGTGAAAAAATATTATTACGAATATTACTACCTGGAACGGGCAATTGATATTATGCGTGAAAACATCGAGCTGGTAAAGTATTTAGAAAAAATTGTCCGGACAAAATATAGAACCGGTAAAGAGGTATATGCCAACGTTGTCAAAGCTGAGCTGGAAATTGACATATTAATTGATAGACTAAAGAGTTTAGAAGATCTTCGGAAGCCAGTCGCAGCAAAACTGAACGAAGCACTTAACCGTCCTGCCGACACTCCGATTGCCCGGCTTGAGACTGTATCGGAAAAACAGATAGAATTTTCAGAGGATGAGCTCATAGATTCGCTTATGGAAAACAACCCGGGGCTTAAGAGCCTGGACTATGAGATTGCAAAAGAAAAGGGGAGAATTGATCTGGCAGAAAAAAACTATTTCCCGGATTTTACCATTGGAGCAGAATATATTGACACAGATGAGGCATCAAACAATATGTCGGATAGCGGTAAAGATCCGGTAATGGTTATGTTCTCGATAAACATTCCTATCTGGTATAACAAGTATCGCGCCGGTGAAAAAGAGGCCTATGCAAAGTGGAGAGCAGCCAATAACTCAATAATCGATGCTTCAAACAGCCTGATTGCTGATGTAAAGATGGCATTTTATCGATTTCGTGACGCCAGGCGCAGGATTCGTCTTTACAGTAATAGTCTAATTCCAAAGGGAATTGAATCGTTTGAGGTAACACAAAAGGGGTTTGAGGCAGGTAAGATTGACTTTACGGATCTTATTGATGCCGAACGGGCCATCCTGGAATTTTATTTGTCGTATGAAAGGGCGCTTGCTGACCATGCACAGAGCCTGGCAAGGCTCGAAATGTTGACAGGAAAAGAGTTATAGCCGGGTGCAAAACAAAAAAGAATGTCGAATATCGAACAAGGAATAATGAATGTCGAAGGAAGGAATGTAGCGAATTTGATTTTAAAAGGCGTTTAATTGGCTTTGCTGTATGAATTGTTCGGACAGCACAACTTTTGTCGCAGTTAAAACTTCATAATTCGACATTCCTTGTTCGATATTCGACATTAAATCAGCGCGTAAAGAGGCTAAACTGCTACGCCTGAGCCTAACCTGTCTGATTTGCCGGTAAAAGGAGTAAGTCCATGAAAAAGTATATACAAAAAATCCGGGAAAAGTACTCTGTATTTCTAATTCTGATATTACTCGTCACTTCTTTTTCTTTTGGATATCTCATAAAAAAAAGCCCTGTGACGGAAAAGGCTGTTGAACACTCATCAGACGCCCACAAAGGCCATTCCGCCATGAAACATATGCGTCATATTACCCTTTCCGATACAGCCCAAAAGCTTGCATCCATTCAGGTGATGCCTGTGGAAAGAAAGTTTGTTACGGCTGAAATCAGTATGTTCGGAAAGATTGATTATGATGAAACAAAACTGGCATATATTACAGCGCGGGTGCCGGGCCGGCTTGATCGTCTTTACGTTAACTATGCCGGTATTTCTGTAAGGAAAGGGGATCATCTGGTATATCTTTACAGCCCTGAGCTATTAACCGCGCAGGAAGAGTTGATTCAGGCATTAAAGAGAGTGAGAACAAAAAACAAGGAATATCATCCACAAATTTGGAGTGGTGCTGACAGCACTTCTTGTTGCCATAATCCTGACCAGGCTATGGCTTCCGCTTGGTCCGGAAAAGGGTTTTGTGAAAAACATAGTCTTTGTGGGGGGCTTAATCGGCGGGCTTTTGGGTTTCTTTTATCTTTTTCAACACTTCTACGGTACACTGCTTCGGTGGTTCCTTATCCATAAAATCACCTTTCTTTCTCTTCCCATTGTTTTATTATTCTTTGGGGGGTTTATCTGGCTCGGTTTTAATTCATGGTTCGGCTGGCTTCCTGAAACTATACAGAATACACGAGCCATGGCATATTTTAATGATAAATTTCCCGGTCTGGGAAAAGAGTTCATGCCTCCCCTGGATGAGGGTTCATTTCTCTATATGCCGACCATTATGCCACATGCCTCAATAGGAGAAGCATTAGATGTCCTGAAGAGGCAGAACATGGCGATCCGTTCCATACCTGAAGTTGAATCAGTGGTAGGAAAGCTGGGAAGAGCAGAGATACCTCTCGATCCCGCGCCTATTTCCATGATCGAGACAATCATAAACTACAAATCAGAATATATAACAGATAGAGATGGCCACCGGATACGTTTTAAATTTGATAAAGGGGACTTTGTCAGAAATGAACATGGTGATCTTATCCCGGACTCCGGCGGAAAACCATATAGATTATGGCGTCCGCATATAAAGAAGCCTGATGACATCTGGAATGAAATCATTCGTGTCGCACATCTTCCCGGGACAGTGCCTTCTCCGAAACTCCAGCCCATAGCTGCCCGTATCGTAATGCTTCAGACCGGGATGCGCGCTCCTATGGGTATCAAGATAAAAGGCCCTGATCTGGAAACCATTGATATGGCAGGATTGCAGCTTGAAAAAATTCTCAAAGAAGTTCATTCGGTAGAACCAGGTTCTGTACTTGCAGACAGGCTGGTTGGAAAGCCGTACCTGGAAATAGACATAGACCGTAAAGCCATAGCCAGATATGGAATCAAACTGCGGCAGATACAGGATGTCATTGAGGTTGCTATTGTCGGAAAGAGAATCACCACTACAGTCGAAGGCAGGGAACGTTATCCTGTCCGTGTTCGCTACATGCGTGAGCTAAGGGATCAGATTGAATCCTTAGAAAAAATTCTTGTCCCGGCGCCGGACGGCACACAGATACCTGTTGCACAACTTTCCAGCATTCGTTATTTGCGAGGTCCGCAGGTGATTAAGAGTGAAGATACGTTTCTGATAGGTTATGTCATTTTTGACAAAAAGCCGGAATATGCTGAGGTAGATGTTGTAGAAGATTGCAGAAAAGACATAGAAGAAAAAATAAAAACCAAAGAATTCATACTTCCGGCAGGTGTCACTTACACATTTGCAGGAAGCTATGAAAGCCAGGTTCGTTCTGAAAAAAAGCTGAAAGTTATACTTCCTCTTGCCCTCTTTATTATCTTCATAATTTTATATTTTCAGTTCAGATCGATTCCCACCACAACAATGGTATTTTCAGGAATTGCCGTGGCATGGGCCGGAGGCTTTTTAATGATCTGGCTGTATAGTCAACCATGGTTTCTAAATTTCAGCATACTGGGCGCTGACATGCGTGAAATTTTTCAGGTTCATTCTATAAATCTAAGTGTTGCCATCTGGGTTGGCTTTCTTGCCCTTTTTGGGATTGCCTCAGATAATGGCGTGCTGATTGCGACATACCTTGATCAGAGATTTGCATCAGGCAATATCAGTTCCATTGATGATATCCGTAAGGCTACAGTCGAGGGAGCTTTACGTAGAATCAGGCCATGCCTTATGACCTCCGCAACCACCATGCTTGCTTTGATCCCTATTCTTACTTCTACCGGTCGAGGCTCAGACATCATGGTGCCGATGGCGATTCCCTCTTTTGGCGGAATGTTTGTGATCTTTATTTCAGTATTTATTATTCCCGTCTTATATTGCATGGTTAAGGAATTTGCATTCAAACGCAAGAAAGGATAGGAAAAAGCCGTTGCTGCTTATGAGAAATATGGGATAGGTTTGTTCCACAGAGTCAAAACGATGGATTATGCCAGCTCGTTTTTTTCCGCATTCCATTTATAATAGATCCATATCTTTTCTTTTATACTACCCTCAGTATGTCCTTTTTTATTTTAAAGAACAAATGAGGTCGTAAAATATGAGAAAACATTTGATGTTCAATCTTATTCCATTTACTGGTACCTGGTGGAAAATGGCATACAGTCACTATCAATTGAGTTTTATTGGCAAATCTTTTTTTTCGCTTATGTAAGGAACGGGGACGAAATAACTTCCCCAACTATGCGCCTACTTGGGGAAGTTATTTCGTCCCCGTTCCTAAGCTAAATTTCAGATTGATGAGAGTTATAAACTTCGAAAATTTACATATCCTGACGCAGAATCATAGCTTTACAATCCCCATAGATAATGGTAGGTAATTAGCTGCTGATCGGAGCGGCACGGTCCAAGAAAGTTTTATCCATCATCCCGCTGATTAAACATATCGTCCGAGCTTTTCAAACTGTTTCCGCCAAACCGAACTTTCCAATATTCTTGTACTGCGGGACAATAGATTAAATTCTATACGTACGTTATGCATTTACAAAAGTAAATTCTAT
>Ga0255432_1030_pt1 | contig 29402 bp, 28 predicted proteins | sample ANMaggSeSYBR02I6_FD_182656 | JGI IMG/M metagenome (GOLD analysis project Ga0255432, IMG submission 182656) | Sediment cell enrichment communities from methane seep in Santa Monica Basin, California, United Staets - ANME aggregate JGI... | ecosystem: Environmental > Aquatic > Marine > Cold seeps >...
TTCGAAGCACGAAACACAAAATCCGAAACAAATACGAATGACCAAAATTCAAAATTCTAAACGGGTTGAGCCCCGCAAATATTGGATAACTGCCTGAAATGTTTTGGTCATTTGATATTCGAAATTAGATATTGTTTCGAGTTTCGAGTTTCGATATTCGGATTTCGGATTTCGGATTTGTAAGCGCTTACGTCCCCAAAAACTCCTAATATTAAAGCTTTAGCACCGACTTTGACGTTTTCCTATTATAGTCTTTCAGTTTACTTGACTGCAATATTTATTTATAGTACTTTAACTTTTTTAAATTTTTAAAAGGCAAAGTTGTAAAGGACATAATAATATGGCCGAAGAATATGTAGAGCTTATATATCAAGAAAAAACATATAAATTCCCGGTTATCGTTGGCACAGAAGGTGAAAAGGCTTTCGATATTTCAAATCTTCGCCAGAGCACTGGTATGGTTACAATGGATCCCGGCTTTGCAAATACAGGTAGCTGCTGCAGTTCCATTACATATATGAATGGTGAAAAGGGAATTCTGAAATATCGAGGTATCCCTATTGAACAACTTGCCAAACACTCAAGTTTTAAAGAAACAGCATATCTTTTGATAAATAATGCTCTGCCGACCAGAAAGGAACTCAACCGTTTTTCAGTATTGCTGAATGACCAGTCCCTTGTGCATGAGGACATGCAGACCTTTTTTCAAAATTTTCCAAGGGGTTCTCATCCAATGGGCATATTGTCATCAATGGTTAATGCATTAAGAGGCTTTTATCCGGAACTCCAGACTTTAGAAGAAGAAATTAACATAACGGTCACAAGGCTCCTGTCCAAGATAAGAACCTTAGCCGCCATGTCTTATAAAATATCCAGAGGGTATAAGGTTATTTATCCCAGACCGGATCTTTCTTATTGTGCAAATTTCCTTAACATGATGTTTGATAATGTTGTCAAACCCTATCATATAGACAAAGATGTAGTTCGAGCTTTAAATGTTTTCTTGATTCTGCACGCTGATCATGAACAGAACTGCTCTACTTCTGCTGTAAGGATGGTTGGCAGCGGAAGAGTAAATCTTTATGCTGCAATTTCTGCCGGAATCGCAGCACTATGGGGGCCGCTGCATGGCGGCGCTAATCAGGCAGTTATCGAAATGCTTTCAGAAATTGTCAAAAGCGGCGATAGTGTAAAAACAATAATTGAAAAAGCAAAAGACAAAAATGATCCATACAGGCTGATGGGCTTTGGGCACAGGGTTTACAAGACATATGATCCACGGGCCAAAATAATGAAAGAAATGTGTGACAAGATTCTTGCAAAGCTCAATATTCACGATCCCTTACTTGATATTGCAAAAGAGCTTGAAGAGGTTGCTTTAACTGATGACTATTTTATAGAACGCAATCTTTATCCAAACGTAGATTTCTACAGCGGCATAGTTTTGCGTGCCATTGGAATCCCAACAAACATGTTTACAGTTATGTTCGCAATCGGCAGGCTGCCGGGCTGGATAACCCAGTGGCAAGAAAGTATGAATGAACCTAACTGGAGACTCCAAAGGCCCCGACAGATATTCGTGGGGCCAACTGAAAAAAAATACATACCTATTGATGAGAGGGATTGATTGTAGCCTCTTCAATAAGCACACCAAAAGCGCAGCTCATTCCAAAATCTTTGTCTATTCCTAAAGTTCCTTTGACTATAACTTCTTCACCTATTTTTGCGGTTTCAAGGGTGCTCACCGCAATATCATTATTTCCTATTTCAGCGCTGCCGGTTCCATCCTGAAGATGAATCCAGTTCTTTCCCATAATCTGAGGCATAAATTTTACAACTATCGCACGAACTGTAATTGTTTTTTGAGACAGCTCTTCCTTTTTGGAATAAATTTCCTCTATTGTATAAGCATCCTCTCCAACAGCCTTGCTGACTTTTATATCCTCAGGTATCGCCTTGGATTTTTTTGTGCTATCCCCCACAGCAGGCATAGTACCATGAGGCGTAGCGGCTTGAGGCATAGTACCGTGAGGCATGGCGGCTTGAGGGGGCGTAGCGGCTTGGGACATCTTAGCCGAAGGCATTTCAGAAACAATTTCACCTCCCGACTCCTTAAAAGGACATCCTTCTGAAAGAACGGCAAACAATATGAGATCAAAGGTCTTTTCAAGAGTTTTACTGTGAAAATCTTTCATAACCGCAATATCGATAATTGCTATTTCATCTCCGGTCTTGACCGGTGTTTTTGGAATGGCAGCCCATACCTTGCCGGTTTTATCTTCGAGCAACAAATAAGTATAGTTTGTAACATCTTTAAACTCAATGATTGTGGCGCTCAAAACAGGGTTCTGAACATTCAAGGTCTTGTAATTTTCTTTAATATCCAAAATTGTAACATTTCCCGCAACGGAAATCTCTTCCTCTTCCTGCAATGCTGTTGTCTTATTCTTATCTTCGCACCCAAGAATAAAAACAAACAATCCTAATATACAGATAGTAATGTTCAATATCCTTTTATAGTTCAAAATCATAATAATTTCCTTTCTTGATAAATAAACTGACTAAAATTAAATGTAACTACTCAGGTGGATAGGCTGAAGGCTGAAGACTGTTAGGAAAAAACGCATTAAAAGCCATGTTTGATGCAAAAACAGATATTTCCGCCAAGGTACGGCAAGCGTGCTTTTCTGACCCCTTCAGCCTTCAGTCTAAACAGCTTTAGCCTGACTACGTGAGTAGTTACATTTACTTTTATGCTTGGTCAAGAATTTTAATCTCTTATTTTAAATTTATTCGTTTTATCACAATTATTTTGCTATTCAAGTTATTTTGCTATTCATTGACACAGAATTATTTTTCTTTTATACTTTTTATAAATTTTTATTGTCACTTCATAGGCTATTCCATGATTTCTTACAGACTTATCGGGTTTTCCATTGTCTTGCTGGTGCTCTGCTGTTCCATCAATACATTGCATGCCGAGGTATCAGCATCCGAAGTTCAGACAGTTATTGTCTGGGGTAAATCAGCATCCACCAATGACCCGGCACAGGATAAACGGTTCGCTATAGCTCACGCGCGGCGCAAGGCCCTGGAGCAGATCGTAGGCTCATATGTTACTTCCAGCACGCTTGTTCGCAATTTTCAGGTTGTGGAAGACAGAATCTACTCAAAAGCAACCGGCTTCATAAACAATTACAGAATTCTTCAGGAAAATCGAGGAGAGATTCAGAGCGTTCAGATTGAGGCAATGGTCAGCCTGGTACCTGTCGCAGAAATCCTTCGAGCTTCCGGTTTGCTGCGAAAATGGCGTGTCGGAACACTCATGGCACCGGACCAGCAAAATCTCAACTCAATACTGCGCTTCTATTCAAAGCTCCGGATAATGGAGGTTGCCGGCAGTATTGAGAACGAAATCGGAAAGAAGCTGATACAGTCTGGATTTAAAACTGTAGATCCCCGGCATCTGGAAAAGCTTCGAAAAGAATTTAATAAATCTAATATAATTTCAGGCACTTCATTTCAAGGTATTGATTTACTGATCACCGGCACAATTTCACTGGCCGCCCGTTCCTCTGTTGGCCCTATGCATCAGGCAATTTGCCAGATACATTGCAAAGTACTTCGCGTAGATACCGGAGAAATAGTGTATCAGGATATTGTGGGAAATACATTTGACGGTGTTAACCTTCTTGTAAATCGCGATATAGCTTTTAAATATGCGGGCACTCTGGGTAACGGTATTCTTTCGGATGGAACTCCTGATTTGCGAGCCTTTGGAATAAGCGATTCAGCAGCTCTGCAAAAAGCCATTCGTCTATCCTCAGTAATGGCTTCTGATATCGTAGTATCGCAAATTACACGGATTCCTGCGGCAGCAAGCAGCAGAATAGCTCTGGAAATTCACGGTTTGGAATTCTCTCAGTTAATGGAACTGGAAGAATATTTAAAAACCTTAGAAGGAGTTGCCACTGTGAGTATTGAAGAATTTGCCGATGGAATACAAAATATGGAAATCGAATATGATGGTGACGCCATTATGCTTGCCCGCAGTCTCAACAAATCGAACTTATGCAAAAACATGGGGTTAAAGGTAAAAAACATTACAAAAAACAAGATTATCCTAAAATAGGAGAAAATCGCATGTATCGATTAAAACTAACTGGAATTCTTTCATGTGTTATGGTTCTTATGTTTCTTTCAACCGCATGGGCCAAAGATCGCGTAGCAATTATGGATTTTGAAAATAAATCTCAGCACGGTGGATGGCGTCTTGGACAAGGAGCTTCAGACATACTGACAACTGAGCTGGTAAAAGCAGGCAAGTTTGATGTTATGGAAAGAGACAGGCTTGCCGCCATAATAAAAGAACAAAATCTTGGTGCATCCGGCAGGATAGATCCGTCAACCGCTGCAAGAATAGGCAAAATCATCGGTGTCGAATATATTATAACCGGAGCAATTACCGAATATGGACAAAGTCAAGCCGGCGGCGGCAGCAAAGACATCCAAGTCGGCAAAATAGGCTACCACGCCACTGTTGATATACGCATGATTAATGCAGCTACCGGACAAATCGTTTTCGCAGACAGCTCCAGCCACAGCGGTTCCTCATATAATGTAAGAGTCTTTGGCTTTGGCGGCGGAGAAAGTTTCAACGAAAAAAAAGCCACCGAAATTATGAGGGCGGCAATTAAAAATCTTGCAGCAAAAATCACTTCCGCTCCCATAAAATCCGGCGGGGGCAAAAGCACTGCGGAATCGAGTGGTTCTAAAACTCTTGTCGCTGATGTGGATGGGAATATAATTATGCTTAACAAGGGGAAAAATGCCGGCTTTAAAACAGGACAAAAGGTGACAATCTCTCGTAAAGGAAAAGTAATCAAAGATCCACAAACAGGTAAAGTTTTGAAGATAAGGTATAAAAAAATTGGCGCTATCAAGCTGACAGAAGTTGAAGATTCTTATGCTGAAGGTGAAATAATAAGCGGATCGGGATTCAATGTGGGGGATATTGTTAGATAGCCCGAAAAATATAAAACCTTCTCCTAATTCCCTGACATTGTAACCTAAGTTGAAGTGATGTGGCGAACCGCCACAGATATGCTAAGTTGCTCAGGAAAAACCTCTTGAAGGACCGGGAGCACAACCGCCGCCACCTGAAGAATTAATATGGCATGTAGAGCTAATCAGCCTCTTTACTCTTATATCATCGCATTTGGGGCATTCAATACCCTCGTTATCACTTGTGAAAACCAGTTTCTCGAAAATGTGGTTACAGTTTTCACATTTATATTCATACATAGGCATAAAAAACCTCCTATTTATCAGAACCGCTTATCCTTCATTTAAAAATAGTATCTAATATATAATATGTCAATTTCTAATGAATTTTAAATAATGGTTATGAAATTTTTGGGGTATTTTGTTTTTGACCCATAAAGCGTCGAACTGTACATTCAGGGCAGAAGGAATCTTTCTCATTGTGTTACGTCTATCTTCATTTATTGACTGTTAAGCGGTTAGATAAAAACATAAGTAATAGTATTTTTCTTGTCGATCTTTTTTGTTTTTGGTATTTAAGCGGTCAACCGTATAATTACTTGTTCGCTATCAGAAGAAAGGAGGCCACGATTGAATCATATCGCGTAGTGATCGTGGATAGGAAACCGGACTTCTTCATCGTCAGATGCGGGAGCTGCAAAGGGAGTGGTTGTTCCTCCTGTGACTACGTCGGGGCCTTTGTAGGCGGGAGTCCCCGGCTTATCTGTGGGAGCTGCAAAAGGCAACGTTTGTAGTTCTTGTAACTACAGAGGGAGCCATTACCTCGGGAATATCCCATGACCAGGCGAACTATGGGGTCAAGCTGACTGCCAACAGCGCGGCCGTTTTTCAGAAGCCGTGCCCGCTTAGAAGTCGGTGGTGTTCCAAAGTTGGGGTAAATTTGGGGTCAAACCTTGATTATTATAATAAATAAATTTGGGGTCAAACCTTGATTATTATAATAAAGCTTGACTGGAAGATTTGATATCATAGTCCTCCGTTCGGAAAATGTCTTGTAAGGTTCGGGCAGAGACGCGCTTTTTACGCCGGCACTGCTTTTTCAATTTTCGGATATGGGAGTTTGAGGGCAATGTTTTTCGGCACATGCCGGTGGAGTGTCAAAAAGTGATAAAATTGTCTGACCGTCCGTAGCTCAGTTCAGCAGTTCGGCTTGACTAAGACAACATAAACATGTACAATTGTACTTATGAAAATCATTGCAGATACAAATACGTTTATTGCTGTTGCTCTAAATGAGCCGGAAAAAGATTTAATTATACGACTTACTGGAAGCTGTGATTTAGTTTCTCCGGAAGTTTTGCCTTTTGAGATTGGCAACGCATTAACGGCAATGTTGAAAAAAGGCTCTTTACAGGCAGATGAGGTGGCTTTGTCGTGGGAAATCGTGCAGCATATACCTGTTGATTTGCGGCGCATCAACATAAAATCTGCCTTAAAAATCGCCATAGAATTTAACATATACGCCTATGATGCCTATTTTTTAGAATGTGCTGATAACCTTCGAAGTCCATTACTTACCCTCGACCGTGGCATGAAACGGATTGCCAAGGAAATGGGAATTGCAATTTTGGAGTAAATATCATGAAAGTATATACTTATTCTGAAGCGAGACAGCGTCTTGCCAATATACTTAATATCGCCCGAACTGAAGAAGTTATTATAAAAAGGAGAGGCGGGGAAACTTTCTCAATCATTTTTAGAAAAAGTGCAAAATCACCATTTGATGTTCCAGGTATTAAAACCAAAGCAACCACAAACGACATTCTTGATGCAGTTAAAGAATCAAGAGAACGATTTGCCGATAGGGATAGGGACACCCATCGCTGAGCGCCCCTCCCACACCACCGGACGTACGTTACGACATGAAGTCGCTGATTATATTGCTGATCTTCGAATCAGCCTGCCATTCCGCCGGCACCGGCCATTTCTCCTGATCCAGATCAGCCCGCAGGTTAAATCGATATCTTCAATATTTATAGCGATCAGGATCGATGTTCGCAGCCCAAGTATGCCCAGCAGCATGATGATATTTTCTTTTTGACCATTAAATCATGCTTCATCGTTAAACGCCCATTAATAAAAGGCAAATTGCGCTAACTGCAGGGTTTGTGGGTTATGCCTATGAAGAATTTAGAATAATGGCAAATTTACATAAAATTCGACAGAGAATAATTGAACGGAATTATTATCTTTCATCCCATGCTGAAGAAGAAATGCTAAACGATGATCTCGAACGTAAAGATGTAGAAAATGCCATTTTAAAAGGGTGGATAGAAAAAAAGATGACACGGGATGTCCGTGGAACGAGGTATCGTATAGAAGGCCCGGCAATGGACGGAAGGCTAATTCATGTATTGTGCCGATTTCGAGAAGATACAAATCTTGTAATTGTAACCGTATATGCTTTATAGGTGAACTTATGTTATGTGAATTCTGTGGAGGAGAGACAAAGAAAAAAAAGGTAAAGCGTCAACATTGGCTCAACAAAAAGCTATACATCGTCGAAGACGTTGATGCTGAAATATGCGCTGAATGCGGAGAAAGATATTTTCATGCAAAAACACTTGATGCAATTGATGATTATCTTTCTAAAAAACATACCGTAAAAGCACGCATTGACGTTGAGATAGTAAGCTTTAGCCAAGCGGTGGCATAACCAGTCGGTGAGGCTGACCGCAAAAGGTTCGGTGGTTTTTCGGAAGACCGTCTCCCGCGGGGGGTTTGTGGGAAATCGACACTGCATTGTTGTCTAATATACCAGACAATATTTACATAAAGGTTGACTACTATACTGGACAGTACAAGATTCGTCCCCCTGTCTTTGTGCCATATGACATACCTTTCAAAAATATACAAGATATGGCATATGGCACAAATGAGATAGTGACATATGGCATGCGAAGTTTGCCATATGGCATTATCTTTGGGAGTGGCTTCTGAGCAGGGACTTTTTTTGAAGGAAAGGAGGTAAAATACATGAAAGTACGGAAAGCTATGCTTGCGGGAAGCTGGTATCCGGAAAGCGCTTCAGAATGCGAAAGAGAAATAAACAATTTTCTTAATGATGCCACTGTCAGCCCTTCATCAAAAAATAAATTGACAGGAGGAATTGTACCCCATGCAGGGTGGTATTATTCAGGCAGTATTGCCTGTAATGTAATAAATTATCTTAAAAAAGGAGCTGATCCCGATGTTTTTGTAATTTTTGGAATGCATTTGGGGCCTGAATCTTCCTGCTACATTATGAAAGAAGGAATATGGGAAACTCCTTTTGGTGATATTCAAATAGAAAAAGAGATTGCAGGAGAACTTGTTGAAAGATTTAACTTCAATGTCGAAACCCCTGAATATTTTACAGAAGACAATACAATAGAGCTCCAGCTTCCTTTTATAAAATACTTGTTTGAAGATGTTAAAATTGTACCTGTAGGTGTACCTCCTGCAAAAAAATCCCTTGAGATAGGAAGAGCGGCTGCAGAAATTTCAACCAGGCTGGGCCTGAATATTAAAGTCATTGGATCAACCGACCTCACACATTATGGTTTAAACTATGGTTTTATGCCCGAAGGAACCGGTCATTCAGCCCTTGACTGGGTACGCAAGGTCAATGATAAAAAAATAATTGAAATTATGCTCGAAATGGACCCGGACAAAGTTATAAGTGAAGCCTTAAAACACCAGAATGCTTGCTGCTCCGGAGCAGCAGCAACAGCAATTGCTGCCGCAAAACAGCTCGGTGCTGATCATGCAGATGCTATAGTTTATGCAACAAGTTATGACAAAAGGCCGAGTGACAGTTTTGTGGGATATGCAGGAATAGTGTTTTGAAAAATTAAAAAAACGGTAATACTTTAGCGCTTTTAAATATTATTTTTTGGACAGGATTAACAGGATATTCATGATTAAAAGTTCAGAGCTCATCCTGTAAATCCTCATCAAAATTCCTTACATTACGTTTGATTTCAACTTTTCGTTCACCAGAATTAATAATTAAACCTAAAAAACCACAACCCATTTGAGCCATACAGCGGGACGCCCATGATTTTATGAGCCATACAGCGGGACGCCCATGATTTTATGCGTTTCTTGTTTTATTTTTGGTCTTTTGCGGAGATCGCAGACATATATTTTGTCTGGTTTTATGAGCTAGTGAAAACCAGGGACCCGTTGATTTTACCGGCTGGTTTTTTAACATTAGATTAACCATTCATATAATCTCTTGACTTTGAGTTAAATAAATTCAATAATCAACTCAGATATTGGGTCGATTCATAAATTAAACGACTCAAATATTAATACAATAAAATGGAAAATCAACTCATCTCATGAAATACATTTGGCAAACCAAATCCTGGCCTGACTTTACATGGGACAGCGATAAGCTGTTAAAGCCTCTGGGAAATATCCGATTCAGTCAAGGTTCCCTTATAACACAGATCAGAGAGTTAGGTTTTGAAATTCAGCAGACTGCCCGTGCAGATATCCTGGTTGAGGAAGCATTAAAGACTTCAGCTATTGAAGGTGAAAAAATAGATCCCGATGCCGTTCGATCTTCTGTTGGACGCAGACTTGGCCTTCCAGATGCTGGGTTGAAGGATGTAAGAGACCAAAAAGCAGATGGTCTTGTAGAGATCCTGCTGGATGCGACAGTTAACTATTCACAAAAATTGACGCCAGAGCGGATTTGGGGTTGGCATGCGGCACTCTTCCCGACGGGTTATTCCGGTATGGTAAAGATATCTGTAGGTCAATGGCGAAACGATAAGGAGGGCCCGATGCAGGTTGTTTCCGGACCTATTGGGCAGGGAGAAGTTCATTTTGAAGCACCTCCGGCCATAAAGCTTGAAAAAGAAATGCGAGCTTTCATTTCCTGGATAAATGGAAAAAGCCACTTAGATGGCATCATCAGGGCTGGGCTTGCCCATATATGGTTTGTTACAATTCATCCGTTTGATGACGGGAACGGACGAATTGCAAGAACTTTGACAGATATGTTACTTGCAAGAGATGAAAACAATCCAAAGAGATTTTATAGCCTTTCTTCACAAATTATGGCTGACCGAAATGATTATTGTGAAATTCTGAAGACCACACAAACACAAACAGGTACTGGCGATATTACGGATTGGCTGAAATGGTTTCTTGAATGCATGAACAGGGCTATTCTGAATTCCAATACCCTGCTTGAAAAAATTATGATAAAGGCCCGATTCTGGAAGGAATTTGCCCAGACAAGACTCCACGAGCGGCAAACCAAGGTGATTAACCGGTTACTTGATGCTGGCGCTGATGGATTTAAAGGAGGGTTGAAGAACAAGAAATATATGGGGATAGCACATACCAGCCGTGCCACCGCTCAGAGGGAATTAGCCGATCTTGTAAAAAAGGATATTTTAATCAAAAGGCCTGGAGGGGGCCGGAGTGCCAGTTATGATCTTGACTGGAAAAGGTGGTCTTCCTTTGACACCAATTCTCTCTGACACCAATCCATCTCAGTCCGTGTTGATACGATTGATATGCCTTGTTAACGGCTTGCCGACTTCAATTCATGCTCGATGCGCTCAGCCAAAAACATTTTCATTAGCGATTGATATGGGATGTCACGTTTATTGGCCAATACCTTGAGTTCTTCAAGCATCAATTAAGGTAAGTGCAAAGAAATTTTTTTAAGGGAAGGCTTGACCTAAAATACTCGGGGCAGGCGGAGTAAAAAAAGGGGGTTGGCAAATAATCAGGGTTATCCTTTGTATGGAAGCCATGCTCTGAAAAAAGGATTTATAAACTTGTACTCACCGCCGATTTCAAACAAAATATTGAGTTTAAGCATTCGTGTAATTGCTCTTCGAACAGATGATGGATTATTAAATCCTGCTGATTTCATGAACGAGATGGAAAAGACACTTTTTCCGCCTTCTTTTGCTATTGCCATGAGGCATCTGAGCTGAATATTTGTCAAAAGATTGATATAGTTTTCGTAGGATTTCTGTTCCCTGGCAAATATCAATTCAAGGGCGTTTTTCAGTTTGTCCGGGCCTATGATTTCTTTTTCCAGGGTTACTTCCCAGAGGGCCTCACAGAGCTGTTGTATATCTCCTGGAATGTTGTTGGCGATTTCAAACACCTTTTCCAAAACCTTGTCCTCAATCTTTCGCTGACCCCCAATGAATTTCTTTTTCAGGAATTCTGAAAATTCTTTATAGGACAAGGGATCAACCGTCATGGGGATAGCGGACTTGAAGAAAGGTGAATCGTGATGTGTAAATATCTCATCCATTTTATGCCGTATGCTCCCAACAAATATATATGGGATATCGCCTTGAAATTGTATTTTACTCCTCAGAATGGCAAGAGCTTCGTTGGAATCTTCAAGGTTCAAAATGTCCTGAAATTCATCAAAGACCACGACCACCGGTCTCTTTTTGTCAAGAGATTCAATCAAAGTCAAAACCTCCGGGATTGAATTGGCCTTCATCTCGACTGAGGCGTCAAAAGAAACGGTTGGCATGGATGTTATGGGATCCGCTGAAATTGTGGGCCTGAGATATGAGAGGGTTTTGATTATTTTGTCGAACCAACCTGTTTTTTGCTCCAGGACAACAATTGCACGGAGGATCCTTCTGCACAGAGCGTCGATGGATTTGATGCCCAGCAAGTCCACATATAAGAGGCGCTCCCCATTACATTTTATAACAGCCTCATAGACTGCGGATGATTTTCCAACCCGCCTTTCACCCAGGATCACAATGTGTTGCGATGATTCGATATATCCGATAATTTGCTTAAGCAAAGTTTTCCTTCCACAAAAATCTTTGCCTGAAACTATGGTACCGTATTTAAAAGGATTCATGAGTTTCTCCTTTTTTGAGTATTTCACTAATCTGTATTATGCACATCTGTATAATACAGATTAGTGTAAAAAGGTCAATCATGAATTTGGAGCAGTTTTTAGGTATGTTTCAAATATTTTTGAAATTTAATCTGTGAAATCTGCGTAATCTGTGGATGGGGTTAAGGAATATATGAAATAAATGAACTGATTGATTTTAATGCTTCATTTCGTGCCATTTGCTGGGAAAAATAATGATCTACATCCAAAGAATGGAAGGTGGCCTGTGGGCATAATCGTTTAATATCATTCTCATAATTTTTTTTGAAACCAGTATCAAAAATTTCCAGAATTCTATCTTTACGAGCATAAAGACATAAAACAGGAGTTTTATCCAAACATACACCATGCAAAGGGTTCCAGGTAAATAATTCTGATACAATTCTAAACAGGCTGGTTCTCCTCCGTTCTAATACACCAAAATAATTCTCGTTTTTTTCAATTCCCGGGAACAGGAAGTCCATGTAATAGCTGACAGCCTCTATTGTTTTTTTAAGACTTTTATGAGGCGAAAATTTTTTCCGGTAATATGAAAAAAAAGAATTTATAACTGACTTAAGACATAATTTTGAAATTGCATTTATCAGCACCAGTCTTTTAAAAGGTTCCTTCAGACTGTGAGCCGCATACAGGATGGGTATCGCGGAATAACAGGAAGCTATACCGTATAGAGGCAAACTTTCTTTTTGGCTCATCCTGCATACATGTAAAAGCATATACAAGGTATCCTGATTGGAAGATTTAAGTGAAAATTTATCTGATGAGTCTCCATGTCCGGAAAAGTTAAAAGAGATAAGGTCATATTTCTTGCGAATTAACCAGCGAAAGGAAATTACCTGTTGTGCTAATTTGCCGCCTATCAGTGGCGGAACAAATATAAGACCCTTTGGGGAAGCATTTCTTATATGGCCCCACTCAATGCTCTTGTTTTTTCCAGTATTTAGATAACCCTTTTCAAAAATTGTGTTCATATAAAACTTGCTGAATTTGCCTTTTTAAGAATTCATAATATTGACATGTTATCTAATAGCAATTACAGTAATTTTTTATATAAGAATAAACGTAATACTTTAGTATCGTTCAAAAGTGTTTACATGGGAATTTTTTATGATTTCTTCATTGCTCAAATACAACTGTTGTTAATGTCTACGGGACAGCAGAAAAGTTTTCTGTGCGAGAATGGGCCCCCAAGAAGCTCGTCGGAGCACAGGGAATTTTTCTGCGGTAAATCAGCAACATATAGCTTTTTAATAGCCGTACCACATAACAAATAGGCGTTTTATTTGATTGGATTACGGATTATTACATATATGACTGAAGTCAAATAGAAGTCCCCAAAAAGAGAACGTGACTGAACCGTTAAGAGTGAATATTCTTAAATGTAAACACTTTTGAACGTTACCAATACTTTAGCGCTTTTAAATATTATTTTTTTGGACAGGATTTACAAGATATTCAGGATTTAAATTATCGAAACTTTTCCTGTTAATCCAAATCCAAATCCAAATCTAAATCCTTATACCTTGATACACACCTTCTTTATGTTGTGATTATATTTTATGATTTACTGGATAGCTACAATGAGACTTGGCTTTGTTTGTGCATTTTATAAAATCTTGTTTATCCTGTTATCCTGTCAGATTCTTTTTCAAAAGACTAAATTGTTACGAATAAACAATTCCTCGGAGGCCGATTGTGTACTCAAAAATACTTATTCTTCGCTTTCCAAAAACTATGGTTCAAAAGCCTATAGTCTGTTACCTCGTTAAAGATTATGATCTTACCTTTAATATCCTTAATGCCACTGTACTCCCCAGAAAAGAGGGAGTTATGGTTCTCGAACTATCAGGAACCAGAAAAAACTTCAGAGAAGGCGTACAATATCTCAAGACTGAAGGAGTACACGTTCAGAATGCATCCCAGGAAGTAAAGCATGATAATAAAAAATGCACGCACTGCGGAGCATGCACCGCTGTCTGCCCAACCGGTGCTCTATCCATTCAAAGACCCGAAATGAATATTGTCTTTGATCAAAAAAAATGCAGCGTATGTGAACTTTGCGTACCTGCCTGCCCTCCCAGGGCAATGGAAGTTCGCCCTACAAAGAACGTTTTTTTTGAATGACACAGTTAACGGCCATAGCGATAAGCGGCGGCGTAGATTCTCTAACAGCAGCCTATTTTTTAAAAAAACAGGGCCTTAAACTCATTGGTATCCATTTTATAACCGGATATGAAACCAGGCCCGCTTATCATACGAATATTAAAGATCCTGCAAACCCGGAAACAAATTCATATGCAACAACTCCCTCAAACACAAAAGATTACATTCGCCAAAATATATCTAACTTAGCCGAACAACTTGGCATAAACATTGAAATTATCGACTGTAGTACTGAATTTAAAAAAAATGTTGTCGATAATTTTATACAAACCTATAAGGCCGGCAAAACCCCCAACCCATGCATGGTATGCAATAGCTCAATTAAATTTGGGACTGTTCTAAATTTTGCCCGCAAAATGGGAGCCACTCATATTGCAACAGGGCATTATGCCAGAGTAATCAAAGACAGAAAAAACAGGTACCACCTTCTTAAAGGTTTTGATCCGCAAAAAGATCAGTCTTATTTTCTTGCTTTATTAGAGCAAAAACAACTTGCCGCTGCCTGCTTTCCTCTTGGGAATTTGACAAAATCAGAAGTTCTAAAAATTAGTAAGGAAAAAGGACTTAAACCAATTGCAAGTAGAGAAAGCCAGGATATCTGCTTTATTAAAGACAATAATTATGGATATTTTCTTGAACAACAACAAGGATTTAAACCAAAGCCGGGGCTAATAAAAGATCTTAACGGCAACCTTTTGGGCAAACACAGAGGTCTGCATCTTTATACCATTGGCCAGAGGAAAGGCATAAACTGTCCTGCTTCCAAGCCTTATTATGTTGTAAGTATTGATATAAAGCGAAATATTTTGATAGTCGGTTATAAAAAAGATTTACTATTAAAAAAATGTAAGGTTATAAAAATAAACTGGATAAATCAAGAACCGACTTTTTTGATAAAAGTTTATGTCCGTATAAGATACCGTCACAAAGCAGTTGAGGCTACTCTTTTACCAATCGGAAAACAAACGGCAATTGTAAAATTTGAAAACCCTCAATCAGCTATAACTCCCGGACAGGGCGCTGTATTCTATACAGGAGATGAAGTAATCGGCGGCGGCTGGATTGAAAGCTAAAAAATCAACTCATGCAAAATTATTCCATCACAACATTAGGCTGTAAAGTAAATCATTGCGAGTCAGAATCCATAATTCAGATCTTGAAAGAGTCAGGATGGACTTCTGTTCCTTTAGGAGAAGACGCAAAATTTTGCATAATAAATACATGCACCGTTACCCGGAAAGCAGCCATGCAGTCACGGCAGGCAGTAAGACATGCAATACGCTCCAACCCGCGTGCGCGTATAATTGTTACAGGCTGTTATGCACAAACCGAACCCGATGAGATTAAAAAAATCAAAGGAGTCCATTATATAATCGGTCATGCCGGCAAACATAAAATCCCGGAAATAATTACATCAACAGAAGAAAAAGATTTTGTATTTCCTGTAACCATTTACAATGACATAATTAATGAAAAAACTTTCAAACAAATGCCTGTTGCGCTTGGGGAAAGAACAAGGCCTTTTCTAAAAATACAGGACGGCTGTAACGCTTTTTGCACCTACTGCATTGTTCCTTATGCCAGAGGCCGCAGCCGCAGCATGCCCTTAAAAAACATATTAGATAATATCATCCGGATTAAAAAATCCGGATACCGGGAAGTTGTCCTTTCCGGCATACACCTTGGCCGCTATGGACTCGACCTCTCGCCGCAAATAAATCTAACAGAACTCATAAAACATATAAATGATTCAAGGGCTATTGATCGCGTCAGGCTAAGCTCAATAGAACCTCTTGAATTAACTGAAGCCATTATAAAGACAGTAGCTGAATCAGATATTTTCTGCCGTCATTTTCATATTCCTTTGCAGAGCGGAGATGATTTAATATTAAAAAAAATGCGGCGGCCATATACAAGATCAATATTCAGGAAGTTACTATATAAAATTCATGAATTAATACCTGATGCCGCAATAGGAGTTGATACTGTTATAGGATTTCCGGGCGAGACCGAGAAGGCCTTTGAAAATACATATAATCTAATTGAAGAACTGCCGGCAACCTATCTCCATGTTTTTCCTTTTTCTTCCCGCAAAGGAACACCGGCAAGCAGCTTTCCGGATAAAGTACCATCGAAAATTATTAAAGAAAGATGTAAAACAATGCGTGATCTGGGAAATATCAAAAAAAAGGAATTTTACAAAAAAAATATCGGGAAAAAGGTTGAAGTTCTTATAGAGGCAAAAAGAGACAAAGCAACAGGCTTATTAAAAGGTATGACTTCAAATTATTTGCCGATATTTTTGAGCGGAAATGATGATTTGAAGAATACAATAGTTGATGCTGAAATTGAAAAAATAAATAACGATAGTTCTTTATTTGGAACTATTTGAGTAGCCGTTCACGGCTTGAAACTTGAAATTGGAAAGTAGAAATTAGGCAGAGATTAAAATAGAAATTGGAAATTGGGAAAAACAGAAGGATGTAAATGCGTTATCTAATTTCAAATTTCGAATTTCCAGTTTTGGCATCCGGTTTTCAACTTGATAATATATCCTATTTCGGAAAAAATTGTAAACTTGTGAATGAAGGACGCCCTATTTGATCCCCTTTTCTTTTTTTATAACTTCATACGCCCCTTGAATCTCCCGGAATTTATCATTAGCAAATTTTGTAAACTCTTCAGGAAGACCCTTTGATGCAATCTTATCAGGATGGTATTCTAAAACCAGTTTTCTGTACTGCTTTTTTATCTGAGCATCTGAATCATTTCCGCTGCATCCAAGAATTGCATAATATTTTTCAAAATCTTTAATATATCTGGACTTAAGTTTACTGTATTCCGCATCATTGAAGTTGAATACCCTTGCAGCAGAGTGAATAAGCTGTTCTTCACTCTCACTAAGGACTCCATCGGCAACAGATACTCTAAAAAGCATATCCATCATAAGTTCCAGGAGCTGAGGCTGTCTGTTAAACTGCATGTAGAACTGATTCGCAAAATCATGGAAGGTCTCCTGAGATCTGGTAGCTGCATGAAAAATGTTCATGGCAAGCCTTCTGCTTTCAAGATTAAGATTTAAATCTTTAATCATAAAATATTCTATGGAATCAATTTCTTCTTTTGATATGCGGCCATCAGTTTTAGCAAGCTTTGCAAGCATTGAAAATGCCGCTATAAAAAAGGTGAACTGAGCCTCTTCGCCCGATGAAAAATGTGTATTATCATTAACATAGCGTTGCTTACCGCTTGAATCAAATGTATGTCCAAATGCAGCTCCTGCGACAGCACCGAGAGGGCCGCCTAATGCAAATCCTATAGTACCTCCAACAACTTTTCCAAACCAACCCATATTATTTTATACTTCTCCTTAAAAAATTTATTCGTTTATCATGCAAGAACTAATAAGTTAATGCATTATCAGAAATTTACAAACGCAAAAAACAGCAAAATTCCTTAGCCCAATCACGTCAACCTATAATCACCCAATCAAGGCGGCACAGCTAACGCATTAATTTTACAAGAAATTTGTGCACTATTGACAATTCTACCCTTGCGCTTGGATTTTTTGCCAAATACATTGCTATTCATTCTAATAATGTTCTTTTAAAATTTTTAAAATTGCTGATATTTTTGGTTTAGCAGTTTTTAAATCAAATAAATGAGCTGTTTCTTATACCAGGAAACTGCTTGAATAGGCAGGATTTAATAGATGCGGGCTTTTTTAATTAAATCTACACTTTAACGCGAATTCTATTAAGAACACATACATATACGGCGATGTTAATAATAATTGCGGATAATCCAAAGAATATTTGCAGCCCTCTTGTTAGATCTGCGGGATAAATTATTGGAAGTAAATAGCGCTCTATAAAATCACCTTGATAAATTGAATTTCCTCCTTTTTCTCGAAACCAGTTTTCAAGTGGTGTAAGTGGACATATCCAGCCTTTAAATTCGATGGCTGCCGCCCATATGACTGCCGGCAAATGGACTATCGACCATCTTTTATTCCTGAGTGCTAATAATCCACCTGAAATTACAAAGAGAATGAAAATCAAATGGATAATTATGATAGCGTCAGCTAATAATCTATAAAGCATAACTAATTTATAGGCCGGGGACCAGCATTCAGCAGTCAGTTTAGGAGAGGAGCATTGTCAAAAAATCACAACCCTTTGAGATTGCGGCTAATTTTTTATAGATGGTGCCGAAGGGGAGACTCGAACTCCCACAGAGATACCCCCACTAGACCCTGAACCTAGCGCGTCTACCAGTTCCGCCACTTCGGCATAATCATAACGGCTTCTTAAAAAGTCCATTTTCTGCGTTGCGCTGCATCCTTTGTCGTTGCGACGTAGCTATAAGTACGTCTCTCTCCTCAGGATTTGCGTGCCTTGGAACTGGGGCTTTTTACTTTGCCGTCTAAAATCATGACAAATTAAAGGTTGATTTTATACGGAAGACGTTTTATTTATTCTTTTTTTTTATTCTTGTCAAGTTTATTAACCTATGTTGAGCAGGAAAGTTAGGAATGATAATAATTGAAGATATAAATAAGATAACAAAACCATACAAAAATGCTGTTATTACAATAGGTAATTTTGATGGCGTACATCTTGGCCATCAGGCTCTTTTTTATAATCTGATTGAAAAAGCCGCAACGCTTAATGGTACATCTATCGCCATGACTTTTGAACCCCATCCTATCAGAGTATTAAAAAAAAATAATCATCCCCCTCTTATTACCCTTTATGAACAGAAGGTAGAACTCATTGAAAAGGCCGGTCTTGATGTTCTTATTTGCGTTCCCTTTACACAGGAGTTTGCAGCCATACCCGCGAAAGAATTCGTGGAAGATATCCTTGTCAAGCGCATCGGGATTAAGGCAATTGCAGTGGGCGAAGATTATACTTTCGGGAAAAATCGTGAGGGAAATATAGACCTGCTGAAAACTTTGGGAAACCAATGTGGTTTTGAAGTAATTGTAATCGACGAGTTACATATATCAAAGACCTATCCTGAAAGAATCAGCAGTACAAAAATACGTGAACTGGTCATGGCCGGAAAAGTTGCTGAATCCCAAAAACTATTAGGCAGATATTACCAGATAAGAGGCAAGGTTGAGGTTGGGCGTGACAGAGGGGGGAAACTCCTTGGATTCCCTACTGCTAATATAAATCTATATGATGAACTGAGCCCAAAAATTGGAGTTTATGCCGTTATAGTTGAATGTGAGGGGGAAAAATTTAAAGGAGTGGCAAATATCGGATATAGCCCGACTTTTGATGATTATATTTTTACTGTTGAGGCTCATCTGCTTGACTTTAAAGAAAATATTTACGGTCAGAAAATTCGTGTCAACTTTATAGATAGATTAAGGGATGAAAAAAAGTTCTCAAATATTTCAGAACTATCAGAACAAATCAAAAAAGATATAATAAAAGCACGCAAGATCCTATCCTGATCAGGATAAACTGGAACCGAATTGAAAAAAAAAGCAAAAATTTTTCTTGCAATAGGCATTGTAATTTCAATTGCTGCGTTTTATTTTGCTTTTAAAAATGTTCCATTAAATGAACTTTTAGAATACCTGGTATCAATTAATTATTTATGGTTATTTCCATCTGTATTTGTTGTTTTTATAAGTTTTGCATTAAGAGCATTTCGATGGATGCTTATATTGGAACCGGTCAGCAAGATCAGTTTTTGGAAGGCATTTCATCCTTTGATGATAGGTTTTATGTTAAACTGCATCCTTCCCGGAAGGGTCGGCGAGGTGGCGCGACCAGCTATTCTGCAAAAAAAGGAAAATGTTCCCTTTTCAACAGGCCTTGCAACGGTTGTGATTGAACGTATATTTGACTCAAGTATTCTCATCATCCTTTTTGGAGCAATGCTTGCGTATATAGATATAGATCCCCAGCTTAGCATTTCTTTTGGGAAATATAATCTGAACAGGGAAACCCTGGTTAGCATTGGCGGAAATCTTTTCAAGTTAATGATTATACTCATAGCTGGAATCATTCTTTTTAGTTTTAGCTCAATTCGGCAAGCTGTAAAATGGACAATCAATAAAATCCCCTCTCTTTTTTCATTAACAAACGTTTCATTAACAAACAAAATTCAAAAATTCTGTGCATCTTTGATATGCTTTGTAGATAACCTCTCAACTGGTTTTTCCTTTATTAACCATACCAAAAAAATATGCATTTGTATTGGGCTCTCTTTTATTATATGGGTTTTATCAGCCTTTTCTTTCTATATCATGGCTCTTGGTTGCCCGGGCATAAGTCTATCATATCTTGAACTATTTGCAGTCATGATTATTATATGTTTTTTTATAGCTCTTCCATCTGTCCCTGGTTTCTGGGGCATATGGGAAGCAGGAGGTGTTTTCGCACTGTCCCTTTTCGGCATTTCGGCAAAGGAAGCTGCCGGCTTTACTCTTGCAAATCATGCAATCCAAATATTTCCGGTAATAATTATAGGAGTTATATCTGCGATGCTTTCAGGTGTTGATACATTGCAAATTTTTAAGAGCCTGTCTAAAAATTCTCATCCTGCAGCAAAAGCGTGAGAAACGGCCCAAATTTCCGCAGATTTTCGTTAAATAGACTTGCTATTCTCCTCAAATTTGCGAAAATTTTGTCTCGTTTTCACACTTTTTCGCTACGGAGATAATTTTCAGACAGGCTCTAAAGAAAGAAGGTAGCCGTTTACGGCTTGAAACTTGAAATTGGAAACTTGAAATTAGGGAGAGATTAAAATAGAAATTGGAAATTGGGAAGAACAGTACAAAAGCATGAAGGCCAAATTTCTAATTTCTAATTTCAACGTTCCGCGAACGCTTACAAAAGAAGGCTACCAACATAAAGCGGGACACTTTCCGCCATTTTGTCCCTATAGCAATTCCGCAATCAAGAGTAGAGGCGGGTTTCAAACCCGCCCTACTGGCTGGCGGGCTGTCCCGCCTTACGTTGGTAGCCCAAAAGAAGAAATATATAACTTTGGGAAAATCTATTACTGTCAATGCTTAATATTTTAACATATCCTGACAAATTTTTAAGACAGCCTGCTAAACCTGTTAAAGATATAGATGGAACAACTCAGAAGATTATTGAAGACATGTCTTTTACAATGTATAATTCAAAAGGTGTCGGGCTGGCTGCAATACAGGTAGGATTAGATAACAGTCTAATTGTCTATGATGTATTGCAAGGTGAAGGAAAGAGATTTCTTCAGGTTCTCATAAATCCAAGAATTATCGAAAGCAATGGTCGTATAATATCAGAAAAGGAAGGTTGTCTCAGTGTTCCGGATCTAAGGGCGGACGTAAAACGTGCAGAATCCGTACTGGTTGAAGGTTTTGATAGAGACGGGAATCCCAGGAGAATTGATGCTGAAGGACACCTTGCTATAGTCTTGCAGCATGAAATTGATCATTTAAACGGAATTTTATTTATAGACCACATAAGCGCATTAAAAAGAGAACTTTATAAAAGACGTATAAAAAAGCAATTGAGAAAATAGTGATGGCGTCGTAAAAAGTCCCATCTACTGCGTTGCAGTGATTTTTCAGGCTCTCAACATACTATATGTATGCCTTCGATCCAAAAAAATCACTACGCCTTGTATATGAAACTTTTTACTTAGCCATCTATAGTTGATGGTCTCGTAAAAAGTCCCAACATTTTATTTTGACCGCAACATATAGTATCGTCATCTTATATTACACCTATATGTTGTGGTAAGAAATCGGTTTTCCGACTTTTTACGAGACCATCATAGTTAACTTCATGATTTTTTACGAGTTTATAAAATAGTGAATAATCGAAAGCTTAAAATTATTTTTATGGGAACTCCCGAGTTTGCTGTCCCTTCCCTAAAGGAATTAAACAAAAACCACTATGATGTGGTATTGGTTGTAACTCAACCTGATCGTCCAAAGGGACGAGGCCGCAAAGTGATTTCCCCTCCTGTTAAAGAAACCGCGATAAGTCTGGGATATGAAGTAATCCAGCCCGTATCTATTAAGACAGATAATTTTAAAGAAATTGTACTAAAGCTTAAACCGGATATATTTGTTGTGGTAGCATATGGTCATATTCTCACAAAAAATATACTTGAAATGCCAGGAATAGGTTCAATTAACATTCATGCATCTCTACTTCCAAAATATCGTGGTTCAGCGCCAATCCAGTGGGCTATTATAAACAGGGAAAGAGAGACCGGAGTAACAACAATGTTTATGGATGAGGGCCTGGATACAGGAGATATACTTTTTTCTGCAAAATTAGAAATTGCTTTGGATGACACATCAGCAATGCTTCATGACCGCCTGGCAAAACTTGGTGCGGCGCTTCTTATAAAAACAATAAAAACTATAGAGGCTGAAGAGATAAGGCCAATCCCGCAGGACCACAAGAAGGCTACATCTGCGCCATTACTTAAAAAAAACGATGGACATATAAACTGGAAGAATTCTGCTGAAGATATTGAGGCATTTATACGAGGAGTTACTCCATGGCCTGGTGCCTTTACGTTTTACGGCAATAAACGTCTCAAAATCTTTGCGGCCAGGCCGATCTTAACGGAGATCACTGCCTTGCCGGGAACAGTAATAAAAGGCTTCACAGATGAACTCAGGATTGCAACTAGTAAAGGAGCTTTGTCTATTTTAAAAATTCAGGGCGAATCAGGCAAACGTTTATCTATTAAAGACTTTTTGCGCGGGCACTCAATGCCTCCCGGAACGATTTTAAAATAGGTAAGCGTTCACAGGCACTACATATGCACGTTTTCAGGGCAACCAACATAGCAAAACTATAGTTGATTACCCTGAAAACGCACATCTACAGCACCTGTAAAAGCTTACATGTTGGAAAGCAGCCTTGTTTGCTACTATTTTTTCCGTAAACGGCTACTAAAACAGATCACTCAACCAAGGGTGATATAAAACAAAACGTGACCATTTCGGTTCCAGGAAGCACCGATTGAATGATGAATGTCGAACAGGTAATATTGAATATCGAAGTGTGGATGTTTTTTAAAAATTATTAAGGACCTTCCTTCGTAATTCGACATTCCTTGTTCGACATTCGACATTAAGCTGATTAGACTGGTTCAACGATTACTTGCACCCCCTCAACTAAATTCAGAACAAACTGGAGCTATATTCTTGGCGGATCATGCACGCAATACTGCGTTATTTATATTAAATACTCTTGATAAGGGGCGTAAAACGCTTGATAGGGTATTAGAAGAAGATATAATCGACAAAGAGCAATATCTTTCAAAAAGAGATCGTGCTTTGGTTAATGCCCTGGTATATGGTGTTATCAGGCGGCGCGGTACGCTCGACTGGATAATAGACTACTTTTCCAATACCCGATTAAACGCAATAGATTCGAATGTTTTAAATATTCTTCGTCTTGGACTCTTTCAGGTAATGTATTTAGATAAAATACCGGTATCCGCTGCCGTAAATACATCTGTAGAAATGGCCAAGTCATTTACCTCGCCGAAAGTTGTTGGATTTGTAAATGCGGTATTGCGCAGTTCCGCAAAAGGTTATAAAAAAGTCCCATTCCCGGATCCTAACAAAAATCCTGTAAAAGCATTGTCAACAGCAAAATCATTTCCAGAATGGCTGATAAAAAGATGGCTTGATTGTTTTGGCTTAAAAGAAACTGAAGCGCTCTGCGATGCAGTAAATAATATTCCGCCCATAACTGTACGTACAAACAATCTGAAAATTTCCCGCGACGACCTGATAAACAAACTCGAATCAGATGTAGAACTAATTGACTATACAAGTTATTCGCCGGATGGAATTTATTTTTTCAAACCAAAGTTGCCTATTCCAAAAATTAATGCATTTAAGAATGGCTGGTTTCAGGTCCAGGATGAAGCAGCCCAGCTTGTCACGTACCTTTTAAATCCACAACCAGGTGAAACCATTTTAGATGCCTGCGCAGGTTTGGGTGGAAAAACAGGCCATATCGCTCAGATGATGAGAAATAAAGGCAAAATTATAGCCATGGATAAAAATAATGAAAAGCTTCTGCGGCATGAGTCTGAAATGAAACGGCTGGGAATTTCAATTGTTCAAACCTGCATACACGATCTGGACAAACCCTTTGACAAAAATTATATTGCCGAATTTGACCGTATTCTATTAGACGCACCATGCTCGGGGTTAGGCGTTCTGAGGAGAAATCCGGATATAAAGTGGTTAATGTCAAAAAAGAATTTAATATATTATCAAGAAAAACAGGTGAAATTTCTTGATACTTTATCGTATCTTGTTAAACCTTCAGGTGTTTTGGTTTATACTGTATGCAGCACGGAACCTGAAGAAAATGAAGAGGTTGTAAAAGTTTTTTTGAATAAGCATCCAGAGTTTGTTATTGAAAAAAAACCTGTCGGATTCCCTTTTAATGCGCGTTTTCTTATTAATAAAAACGGCTATCTTAAAACTTTTCCGCATATAAACAATATGGATGGTTTTTTTTCGGTTTGTCTTAAGGAACGGGGACGAAACAACTTCCGCAAGTAGGCGCATAGTTGGGGAAGTTATTTCGTTCCCGTTCCTAAGAGGAGAAAGTTATAGTAAAGATAGCAAAAATATCATTTTTCTTTATTTTATTTGTTCTAATTTTAATGGTAAGCGCTTATCTTACCTTAACGTTTATAATTAAGAGCGAAAATAAAGTTGTTGTTCCTGATATTGTCGGAAAGGATGTAGTGTTAATCCTCGAAATGCTGTCGGATCTTGGACTTAACACAAAAGTTAAAGGGTCTGAGTACAGTGATAGCGTGCCCAAAAACCATGTAATTTTTCAGGAGCCCGAACCTGGTTCTGAAATAAAGAAAAGGCGTGATGTAAGAATTATTATATCAAAAGGTACAAAAAGAATTTTAACGCCGAATTTAAAAGGTCTTTCAATACAGCAGGCACGCTTAATCATAGAAGAAAATGGTTTGCGCCTGAACAAACTATCCAGTACATCTTGTGAGAGTATAAAAAAAAATGAAATTATTTCTCAGTTTCCTTTGCCGGGAACAATGATTACGCGAGGAGACTTTGTAAACCTTCTCGTCAGTACAGGCATCAGGCCAAATGTATATAAAATGCCTGATATTAAAGGACAATCTCTTGAAGAAGCAATAGCTTTAATTGAAAGCTTCAATCTTTTGCTTGGGGAGATAAAATTTCTTTTTATTGAAAAAAAACCTAAAAATATAATTATAGATCAGGTACCTTTATCGGGACATAGGGTAATTGAGGGTACATATGTTAATATTACCATAAACAGGGAAGCGGCCAGAAAAGGCCATAAATATTTACACAGTACAAAGGGCGTAACCCTCTTTAAATACAGACTTAAATACGGATTTTTAAAAAAACATATACGTTTAAGATTAAACAGTTTTGGAATTTCAAATGATATTTTTGATAGTTTCATGAAACCCGGTGAAGAAATCTGGGCCTTAATTCCAAGAAATAAAGATGCAACTGTTCTTCTGTATGAAGATGATAAGCTGATTAAAACTGAAGTTTTTGACTCATGGCAGAACTGAATTGAATAGTTAATATTGAAAATTGAAAATTTGTGGTATCGCTTCGCTCTATCATTTTAATTAAAATAGAGAGGATTTTTTCAATCTTCAATTTTAATAAGGAGCATTATGATGAGAATTATTGCACCATCTATACTGTCTGCTGATTTCGCAAAATTAGGAGATGAAATAAAATCCGTTGAAGATGCTGGAGCAGACTGGATACATATTGATGCCATGGACGGACATTTTGTTCCAGCTATTACTATGGGACCTATAATTACAAAAGCTGCAAGGAGTAATACATCCCTTCCCCTTGATGTTCATTTGATGATTGAAAATCCGGATCTCTATATTCCGGATTTTGCAAAAGCAGGGGCTACTTTGATTTCTGTCCATGTTGAAGCCTGTACGCACTTAAACAGAACCATACAACTGATAAAAGAATTCAAAATAAAGGCAGGCGTCGCTCTAAATCCATCCACTCCGCTCTCATCCTTAGAGTGGATTCTTGAATTCGTTGATTTTGTGTTGATAATGAGCGTTAATCCTGGTTTTGGAGGACAGGCTTTCATACCAAACTCAATTGACAAGATAAGGGTTCTTCGAAAAATGATTAAAGAGAGGGGATTATCGACCCCGATAGAAATAGATGGCGGAGTTAATGAAAAAAACATAGAAGAAATTTCAATTGCAGGTGCTGATGCATTTGTAGCTGGATCAGCGATTTTTGGAACTCAGGATTACAAAAAGGCAATTAAGGGTTTAAAATAAAAAAGTTCGGCCACAAAGGCACTAAGAAAGGATGTGATTGATAAATTACAGTAACCGTTCACTGTTGAAAAAACAGAAGGAGATATTATGAGCAAAAAACTCCGGAAGGTATTGGTAATTCATGGCCCCAATCTAAATATGTTAGGTAAAAGAGAGCCGGCTATTTATGGGAAAACAACTCTTAATGAAATTAATAAAAAGCTGAAAAATGCAGGCAAGAATCTGGAAATTGCTGTAGATATATTTCAATCAAATCATGAAGGAGAAATTGTAGAAAAAATACAGGATGCAATGGGAAAATGCCAAGGTCTTATTATCAATCCTGCTGCGTACACACACACGAGTATTGCTATCCGCGACGCTCTTCTTCTGCTTGATATTCCTATAGTTGAAATTCACCTGTCTAATATTTATAAAAGAGAGTCATTTCGCAACAAGTCAATGATTGCTGATATAGCTACAGCTCAGATTTCCGGTTTTGGCATGCTGGGTTATTCTATGGCTCTTGAAGCTATAGCCACAATGATTTAAATAAAAAATACAAGGCAGGAAAATATATGGACAAGGGAAAAAATTCCCCTGTCCATTATTATTTGTTGCGTCTATTCCTTATTTCTTGGGATGGCATTCGCCGCAAGTAACAGGGCCTTTGTTTTCCTCTAAATGACATCCTTTGCAGTTTACATGGAACGCCTTTATTGCTGACATTATCTTACCATCTGCCTCAAGGCTGTGACAAGCAGTACAGTCGCTTATTTCAGATTCATCCCATACGTTCTCGCCATCTTTGTAAATATGGTGACAATCCAGACAGTCAATCTCTAAATCATCAGCATGAAGTGTATGAGGGAAAACAGCGGCAGGCCTTTCACGATTCACAAAGATATCATGTTCCAGCGATTGAATATCATCCTGCGCATATGCTAAACCAAAAACAAACAAACCTATCAAGCCCGCTATTACTATTAATAAATTACTTTTTTTCATCCCTGTCTGCCTCCCAATTATTATTATAATAAATATTCTTATTTTTTTTATTCGGCATTTTATTTAAAAACATTTATCAAAAGAATGCCTGACTGTCAAGCCAAATCAACTTGTATTCCACTAAATTTTACTTGACTAATAAGTGCTTATGGGATACATATTGATGGTCATTTTATATGTAACAGACCTTGTAGGGGGGAGAAAAATGCAACAGGATTCCATTAAAAAAAGCAGGGAAAAAATTGTAAACCGTAGAAATTGTCTCAAACTAATGGGTGTATTCGGTTTGGGATTAGCTGTCCCGACAATAATTGCTAAACCGGCCGAAGGCAAACATCTTGACAATCTTCATTCCATAAGCAGGACTCGTCCGCTTATGGGGACAATTGTAACTATAACTATTGCAGATTCATCCCGCGATAAAGCTGAAAAAAACGTTGAACAAGCTTTTGCAAAGATGACAGAACTTGAGAAAATTTTTAATCGACATGCTGATAATACTCCTGTGAGCTGGCTCAATCAAAAAGGCTTTTTAAAAGATATTTCTCCTGAATTGGCAGATGTCCTGCATCAAAGCGCCTTTTATAATTATATTAGTAAAGGTACATTTGACATTACAGTTCTTCCTGTTTTAGAGCTGTATAAAAAATCCTATGAATCAACAGGTTCTTCCCCATCGCTGAAACAGATAAATGAAAAGATGAAACTTGTTAATTTTGAAAACATTAAAATAAACAACAAAGAGGGCGTAAGATTGCTCAAGGATGGAATGCAGATCTCGCTGGATGGTATAGCAAAAGGTTACATTATTGATCAGGCAGCAAATCTTATAAAATTAAACGGAATAAAATACGCTCTGATCAATGCCGGAGGTGATGTTAGAGTTATTGGAGGAAACGGTCCCGATAAAGCCTGGAAAATTGGAATAAAAGATCCTTTGGAGAAAAGAGAAGTTACTGAATTGTTTGAGCTGAACAACGGTGCAGTGGCTACGTCCGGCAATTATGAAAACTATTTTGATAAAGATAAAATTCATCACCATATCATTGATACATCAACCGGAGATTCACCGGTTCAGACAATAAGTGCTACAGTCCTTGCTCCTACCGTTATGCAGGCAGATGCTCTCTCAACAGCTCTTTTTATTCATACCCCAAAAGAGAGCATTAATCTTGCCGGTTCGTTATCAAACGTAGAGGCATTGATTATTGCAAAAGGTGGACGAAAGTACCGATCATCGGGATGGAATAACATAACAAAATAAGTAGCCGTTCACGGCTTGAATCTTGAAATTGGGAAAAACAAAAAGGGCGGATAAAAACTATCCGCCCTTTTTTTATTGTATAGGAAATTATAAAATTAAGCTTTCAATATATTGAAAATACGATATATAAAATGGCTGTATGGCAGCCAGGTCAATAAAAACAATATTTCGTGATTTTTGGTATATAATATTTGCTGAGTTATCAAGTAGATATTCAAAACTACATTGGGATTCGATTGTTGAAAATGTTGAAAAGATGATCGGGTGTGGTGATCCTTCCAACGGGTATGCTGAATATGTTTGTCCCAAATGTGGTAATAAGAAACAAGTTCCGTTTACATGTAAAAGCAGATTCTGTACTTCTTGCGGCAAGATTTATATTGATAAATGGGTAGAAAAGACAGTGCGTAACATATTTGATGTACCGCACAGGCATTTGATATTTACCATTCCACAAGAGCTTCGCAAGATAATTTTTAATGATCGTACATTGATAAAAGTAATGATGGACTGTGCTTCTCGAGCTGCTTTGGAAGTGCTTCAAAGCAGAGGAATAGATGCGGTTCCGGGCATGCTGGTTATTGTTCATACATTTGGTCGAGATATTAAATTTAATGCTCACGTACATATGCTGATTACAGAAGGTGGATTAGCCAGCAATAATCAATGGGTTGACATTCCTTTTCTTCCTTATGGGTT
>Ga0255432_1031_pt1 | contig 28660 bp, 22 predicted proteins | sample ANMaggSeSYBR02I6_FD_182656 | JGI IMG/M metagenome (GOLD analysis project Ga0255432, IMG submission 182656) | Sediment cell enrichment communities from methane seep in Santa Monica Basin, California, United Staets - ANME aggregate JGI... | ecosystem: Environmental > Aquatic > Marine > Cold seeps >...
CATATGTAATACTACATATAGGGTTAAATTGTATTGCGCTATCCATATTTAGTTGTTGAACGATATATTAGTTTAATTTGAATATATTTTGATGGGTTGTTCAGCCAAAAGTTCTTGACATTCAAAAACATGAATGATATTAAATAAATCTATTTTTATGTAAGCTATCTTATTGATTTTAAAAGATATTTATAAACATTCATTGGTATGTGTTATGAGCATGTTCTCTATTGGTTTGAATAAATGAGGATTGGATTTTTTGTGAAATAAAAATTTAAGGTGGCTAAAAAGCTATTTTTTTGGCCACAGTCATGAAGGGAGGTGCAAAGAGCTTAAATTTATATAATAGTAAGGAAAATTAATGGTTGTTGAGCAACTAAAATACTTACAAAGCAAAATTAGGAGGTATATTAATGCCAAGTTATGTAATTACGGAAAAATGTGACGGCTGTAAGGGCGGGGATAAAACCGCTTGTATGTACATTTGTCCTAACGACCTTATGGTCCTGGATCCCAACGAAATGAAGGCGTACAACCAGGAGCCCAATCAGTGCTGGGAATGTTTTTCTTGTGTAAAGATTTGTCCTACGCAGGCAATCGAAGTAAGAGGCTACTCTGACTTTGTTCCTCTTGGAAGCAGTGTTATGCCGATGCTCGGTACAGAGGATATTATGTGGACCTGCAAGTTCAGAAATGGTCTTGTCAAACGCTTTAAATTCCCTATCCGGACTACTGCTGAAGGGGCAGCTAATGCATATACGGACCTTAAAGGAAAAGACCTTGACAGCGAACTGCTTTCTACAGAAGAGGCAGATGGTTACACAATCCCAACACCTAATGCTTAAGCAGGCTGAAGTTTGTCAAGATCTGTAAAGTGAAATAATTTAAGAATTATATTTTTTAAGGAGGATAAAATATGGGATTACCAAATAAACCTTTGGGTGAAATTAAGGCCGTAAGGGATCCGGAAGTAGAAGAGAGAGAAGTTGATATTCTGATCGTAGGCGGTGGTATGGCTGCCTGTGGTACTGCTTTCGAGATTAGAAAATGGACAGATGCGTCGGTTCTGCTTTGCGACAAAGCATCTCTGGAGCGCAGCGGTGCCGTTGCCCAGGGCCTTTCAGCTATTAATACTTTTATTGGTGATAATAAAATAGAAGACTATGTCCGTATGGTTCGCAACGACCTTATGGGTATTGTACGCGAAGACCTTATTTATGACCTGGGCTGCCACGTTGATGATTCAGTCCATCTGTTTGAGGAATGGGGTCTTCCGATGTGGAAGAAAACAGAAGATGGAAAGAACCTGGACGGTAAAGCAGGCATGAAGCTTGGGACAATAAAATCCGGTGCTACACCCGTTCGTACAGGTAAATGGCAGATCATGATCAACGGCGAATCTTACAAGAGAATCGTTGCAGAAGCTGCCAAGCTGGCTCTTGGGGAAGAAAATATTCTTGAGCGTGTTTTCATAGTTGAGCTTCTTCTTGATGCTAATGAAGAAAACCGTATTGCAGGCGCGGTAGGTTTCTCCGTACGTGAAAACAAAGTCTATATTATTAAGTGCAAAACCATGATGGTAGCATGCGGCGGTGCAGTTAATATTTATCAGCCACGTTCCATTGGTGAAGGTATGGGCCGTGCATGGTATCCTGTATGGAATGCAGGTTCTACATACACCATGTGCATGAAGGTTGGCGCAGAACTTACCATGATGGAAAACCGTTTCACCCCAGCACGTTTTAAGGATGGTTATGGACCTGTTGGCGCATGGTTCCTTCTGTTCAAGGCCAAAGCTTTGAATGGTCTTGGAGAAGCCTTTGCGGGTGGTGATACTGCCAAGGCAGAGCTTGAAAAATATGCTCCATATGGAACCGCTGCTATTACACCTACCTGCCTGCGTAACCATTTGATGCTGTTTGAGATGAAAGAGGGCCGCGGCCCGATCCTCATGGATACTGTTACTGCACTTGCCGCTATCGGCGAAACCATGAGCAAGAAAGAACTAAAGCATCTTGAATCAGAGGCATGGGAAGACTTCCTCGACATGACTTGTGGACAGGCAAATTTGTGGTGTGCACAGAACTGCGAGCCTGAAAAGAAGAATTCCGAGCTTATGCCTACTGAACCCTATCTGCTTGGTTCACATTCAGGCTGTTGCGGCATCTGGGTATCAGGACCGGATTTTGACTGGGTACCTGATTCATACAAGTGGGATTATAAAGGCAAAGTATATAACCGTATGACCACAGTTAATGGTCTGTTCACTTCCGGTGACGGGATCGGCGCTTCAGGTCATAAGTTCTCATCCGGCGCACATGCGGAAGGTCGTCAAACTGCTAAATGCATGGCAAGATTTGTCCGTGATAATGCAGATTTTACTCCGACCCTTGCTCAGTCAACCCAGGAACTGGTTGATCTGATTTACAAACCGGTCAGAACTTATCTGGATAATTGTGAACTGACAACAGACGAAACAATTAACCCTAACTATGTCAAGCCATCAGGCATGGCGCTTCGTCTGATGAAAGCTACCAACGAGTATGGCGGTGGAACTTCTACATATTATCAGCTCAGCAGCAAATCGCTTGAGATCGTAATGGACCTTCTCCAGACGATGCGTGAGGACAGTGAGAAACTGGCTGCCGGTGATGTTCATGAACTGATGAGATGCTGGGAGATTGATCATCGAATCTGGACTGTTGAGGCACATCTGCGTCACATCCAGTTCCGTAAAGAAACTCGTTATCCCGGTTTCTACTATCAGGCTGATTATCCTGGACAGGATGATGAGAACTGGTTCTGCTTTGTTAATTCAAAGTATGATGTAAAAGCCAAGACCTGGGAGATGATCAAGAAAGACTACGTCAAGATCATTCCTGATGCATAGCAGATCGGCTAAATAAAAGTCGTATATAAAACCCGCCTCCAGGCATCTCAAGATGCCTGGAGGTTTTTATTAATTGTGTTCAATTGGTTTGATTGGTTTGATTGGATTAACTTGTTGACCAATCAAACAAATCAAATCAAACCAATCAAACTAATTGAGCTAATGCAGATGACTATCGGTTTTTAAACAAATTAAAAGCATGGAGGGATAGCATGACAGAAGAGAAAGCAGCCCCTGCTAGCGGAAGTATTTTGGTTGTTGGAGGAGGGATAAGCGGGTTAACTACTGCCCTTGAAGCTGCCGAAGTTGGGTACGAGGTATTCATAGTTGAAAAAAATCCTTACTTGGGCGGAAGAGTTGCACAGTTGAACCAGTATTTTCCAAAGCTCTGTCCTCCTTCCTGTGGACTTGAGATCAACTTCAGGAGGATAAAGGACAATCCAAGAATAAAAGTCTTTACACTGGCGGAAGTAGAAAAGGTTGATGGAGCATCAGGCAACTATGATGTTTCAATAAAATTAAATCCAAGATTTGTTAATGAAAATTGTGTAGCTTGCGATGACTGTATTGAGGTGTGTCCTGTTGACAGGAATAACGAGTTCAACTTCAATATGGATAAAACAAAAGCCATATACAGACCCAATGAGATGTCTTTTCCCATGCGTTATGCGATCGATTCGTCTGTATGCAAGGGCGCGGAATGCGGTAAATGCATTGAAGCATGCAAATACAGCGCAATTGAACTCAATATGCAAGCAAAGACAATAAATCTGAAAGTTGGGGCCATAGTCTGGGCTACCGGGTGGGTTCCATATGACGCTGCCAAGATAGATAATCTCGGATTCGGAAAGTATGATAACATCGTTACCAATATGATGATGGAAAGGCTTGCAGCTCCAAATGGGCCTACCAAAGGAAAGATTCTCAGACCGTCAGATAATAAGGAACCGGAGACCATTGCTTTTGTTCAATGTGCCGGCTCAAGAGATGAAAATCATCTCCCTTATTGTTCTTATATATGCTGCATGGCTTCTTTAAAACAGGCTACATATGTCAGGGAGCGATTCCCCGATGCCAAGATTTATATCTTTTATATAGATATAAGGACTCCGGGTCAGAGATATGAAAAATTTTACAAGAAGATTAAAGAGGATGAAAATGTCATTTTCATCAAAGGCAAGGTTGCAGAAGTCAGTGAAGATCCGGGCTCCAAAAATATCACCGTGGTTGCAGAGAATGCTGTGACTGGAGAAAAGATAAAGCAAGAGGTTGATATGGTTGTTCTCGCTACCGGTATGCAGCCGACAACTGTAGATGCCAAGCTTCCGACTGATGACCTGCAATACAGCGAGGATGGCTTTATTGTTAATGATTTTGATAAAGGCGGTATGTTTGCTGCAGGATGTGCCAACAAGCCGGCCGATGTCGTAACATCAAACCAGAATGCTACCGGTATGGCCCTTAAGGCTATTCAAACCATGGTGAAGAGGTAGGAGGTTATTATACATGGATAAAAAATACAGTGTATATATCTGCACAGGTTGTGGAATTGGGGATGCACTTGATATAAAGGGTTTGTGTGGTGTGCCCGAAGAGGAGGGAGTCCCCGTAAAAACGCATTCCTTTCTTTGTGGAAAGGAAGGCGTCGAGGTTATAAAAAAAGATATAGCAGATGAAGGTGTCAACACAATTGTTATTGCGGGTTGTTCACGCCGGGTCAACTATGATGTATTCAAGTTTGACGGCTGTATAGTTGACAGAGTTAACCTCAGGGAACAGGTGGTTTGGTCACACCCCAGGTCAAAGTATCCGGTGGTAACAGAGGAACAGAAAGAAGACGGCATACATTTTGACAGCCTTCAGATGCTGGCTGAAGATTACCTTAAGATGGGAATGGTTAAGGTAGAAAAAATAGATCTGCCGGAGCCCTATCAGGTTGAGACCTTTACAAGGAAAATCCTTGTTATTGGCGGCGGTGTTGCCGGTATATCTGCGGCTTTAGATGCAGCCAAGGCTGGCTATGAGGTAACAATAGTTGAGAAGGAATCGTCCCTTGGAGGTTACGCAGCCAAGCTACGCCAACAGCTTCCTATGGCAAACCCGTATGACGGTCTGATACCCCCGATAATTGAAGAAAAAATCAAAGAGGCTGAGGCCAATTCTAATATTACTGTTAAGACCAAGACGGTGGTCGCCCGTATTGCCGGCCAGCCGGGTGAGTTTGTAGTGACATTGAAGAAACCCGGAGAAACAATTGAGTTTGACGTTCCCTTTCCTCTGCCTGAGGAGATGAAGGTTGACGAAAGCGGTAAAGAATTTGATGTGGAAAAACAGTTTGAACTTTACCAGGAATACAACAAGGGTAAGCTTGATATTTTACAAATCGATCCAAACGGTGAAAAATTTGGAGCAGTAATACTGGCTGCAGGCTGGCGGCCATATACTCCTGAAGGCGATGAGCTTGGATATCACGGTCTTGGTAAAATTGCCGATGTCGTAACCAACCATCAGTTTGAGGAGATCGCTGCAAAAGGCAAGATTGTAAGGCCGTCGGATGGAAAGGAAGCCAAATCCGTTGTGTTTATTCAGGGTCCCGGGAAGGGTGATGACAGCGACTTTGACTTTACCGGTTCTGTTACAAGTCTGGTGGCTTTAAAACAGGCAAAGTATGTGTGTGATGATTATCCTGAGGATGGCAAGGCACAGATTATTTACCAGCATATGAGGACACCTGGGCTGTGGGAAAATTTTTACAAGAGCATACAGCAGGAGGAGGGAATCTTTTTGACCAAAGGTGATGTCGTCAGTGTAGCTCAAAGCGGCGCAGGGATTGCCGTTGAGGCTGACAATACCCTTCTTGGCGAAAAGATTCAGCTTAATGCCGATATGGTTGTGCTGGCAACAGGTATGGTTCCGGCTACTGCTGATGATCCAGTGGTAAATCTGGCATACAGACAGGGGCCGGGTTTTCGTGAGATAGACCTGTTTGACGGATATTGTGACTCTAATTTTATATGCTTTCCATATGAAACACAGAGAACAGGAATTTATGCTGCCGGAGGCGTTCGCCGAAGCATGACGATTGAAGAAACAGTTGAAGATGCTGCAGGCGCTGCTCTTAAAGCTATTCAGTGTATTGAATCAGTTAACAGAGGTGTTTCAGTACATCCAAGGTCGGGCGATATGACATTCCCTGACTTTTTTTTCCAGAGATGTACGCAGTGCAAGCGCTGTACAGAAGAATGTCCGTTTGGCGCGCTTGACGACGATGAAAAAGGAACTCCAAAACCGAATCCGACAAGGTGCAGACGCTGCGGTACCTGCATGGGTGCATGCCCGGAGCGTATTATAGGATTTGCTGATTACAATGTTGACAGCATTGGTTCGATGGTAAAAGCAATTGGGGTTCCTTCTGAAGATGATTACGAGGAACCGCCGTTCAGGATTCTCGGTCTGGTCTGTGAAAATGATGCATACCCAGCCCTAGATATAGCCGGCATGAACAGATTAGCGTATTCTTCACAGGTTCGTTTTATTCCGGTTCGATGCCTTGGGTCTGTGAATGTAATTTGGATTAAAGATGCACTCGCCCAGGGTATGGACGGAGCTTTCCTGCTTGGTTGCAAGCATGGTGATGATTATCAGTGCCACTTTGTTAAAGGGAGCGAACTTGCGTCCATCAGAATGGAAAAAATAGGTGATGCTCTGGAAGCTCTGGCACTTGAAAAAGAGAGGGTGACACAGTTTGATATTGCAATTGATGAATATGACAAGCTGCCGGAATTGATTGATAACTTTGTGAAGATGATTGTGGAGCTTGGCCCGAACCCGTTCAAAGGATTCTAAATAATTTGGCAATTCAATTGAAGGCGGGCTATTTAAACATAGCCTGTCTTCAATAGAGACCTTTGAAAAATGCTCAATTTTGTTCAAGTTCAAGGAAGGCGAAAATTTTAAATGCAGTAATACAGGGGCGAACCTCTGTGTTCGCCCTCTTTCGAGGCTTAAAATTTGAGTCTGACGCTGGCACGAAGTGAAGCTTTAGCGCTATTTTGGGCAAAATGGGGCGTTTTGTAAAGGTCTCCAATAATCAGTAGTCAATAGGAGGTATTAATATGGCTGATAAGTACCTGGTTGAGCCTGATGTAAATTTTGTTAAAGAAATTGTCAGGCTTGGGGGCGGTGATGTAAAAAAATGCTTCCAGTGCGCTACCTGTTCGGTAGTTTGTCCTATTTCTCCGGACAATAAACCTTTTCCAAGAAAAGAGATGATAGCTGCACAATGGGGCCTAAAGGATAAACTTGTAAGTAACCTGGACATATGGCTTTGTCATCAGTGTGGAGACTGTTCAACACAATGTCCCCGCGGTGCAAATCCGGGTGATGTGTTGGGAGCTATTCGTTCTTATGCTATTTCTGAGTATGCAGTTCCGAAGTGGCTGGCTAAAGCAGTTAATGATCCAGGGAAACTGCCTGTTCTTTTGCTTATCCCTGTAGTTATTTTTGTGGTTCTGGGCTATATAACAGGCTTAATGAATTTTAGTCCTGGTGGAGAAGAGATCGTACATTCTCATTTCTTTTCCTCATGGCTGGTTGATCTGATTTTTGTACCGCTTACAGTATGGGTCATAACTATCTTTGCTATGGGCCTTAATAGATTTATAAAAGACATGCATGAGAGTGCGGTGCGTGAAGGGAAGACTGATAAAAGCAGACTTGAGCTTGGTGGTTTTCTTCAGGCACTTGTTCGCATTTTACCCACAATATTAAAACACAACAAGTTTACAGAGTGCGGTGAAAACAAAGACCGTGCTACAGCACATCTTATGGTATTTTATGCATTTATAGGACTTTTTATTGTAACAAATATCTTCTTTGTTGTATTGTACGTTTTCCAGATACATGGTCCTTATTCACAATTAAACCCGGTTAAATGGCTTGCCAATGTTAGTGGTATAGCCCTGGTTATCGGTAGTATCCTGATGATAAAAAACCGGTTGGCCAAAACTACTCAGTCAACCAGTTATAAAGACTGGTACCTTTTAGGACTCGTTCTTGGTCTTGGTTTGACTGGAATGCTTACCGAAATGACCAGGCTTGCAGGTGCTGCCAACCTTTCATATTTTATGTATTTTATACATCTTGTATTTGTATTCAATCTGTTCGCATTCCTGCCGTTTTCAAAGCTGGCCCATATAGTTTACAGGACAGTTGCTATGGCGTATGCAGAGTATGCAAACAGATAAATATATAGTTGAACCTAAATTGAGCGATTTTTTACTCGACTTGCATCAATCTCTTGCGCATCAAGGACTTGCGAAAAGTCTCGATATATCCATCGGTATGCCTGCGCTTTTCGCAAACCTTGCTGTATCAAGATTTCGGCACATTTCTTCGCAAAAAAATCGCTCAACTTAGGTTGAAATAAAAAAGGGGGAAGCATTTTGCTTTCCCCCCTTTTTTGTTTCGTTTTCTTAAGGCTTAAGTGTTCATAACTTTTGTCTTGACAATGTTCTTCCCACACTTTAAAATAATTATTTGGAAGTGTAATAAGAATGAAGGCTTTGTTACTAATTAATATAATAATATTGAGAAGGAGAGAAAATCTATGTCGAATTTAGTACCACCACATGGAGGAAAAGGGTTAGTTTGTAGCTTACTTGAAGGAAGTGAACTTGAAGCAGAGAAGGCAAAGGCAAAAACTTTGAAAACCATATCTATTTCAGGTCGTGAGAACGGCGATCTTATTATGATGGGTATCGGCGGATTCAGTCCGTTAAATGCTTTTATGCCCAAGGCTGACTGGAAGAGTGTTTGCGAAAACTTTCTGCTGACTGACGGCACATTCTGGCCGGTACCTGTAACACTTTCCGCTTCTAAGGAAGATGCCGACAGCATAAATGAAGGCGATGAAATTGCCCTTCAGAATGCTGATGGAGAGATCATGGCCACCATGAAGGTCACCGAAAAATATGAGATGACCGAGGCTGATAAAAAATGGGAATGCGAAAAGGTTTACAAGGGCAAAGGTGAAGAATCCGAAGGCGATAACTTCTGGAAAATTGCTCCTGAAGATCATCCCGGCGTTATCATGGTTATGAATCAGAAAGATGTCAATTTAGCCGGTCCTGTTAAGGTGTTGAGTGAAGGTGATTTCCCGGAAAGATTTCCTGGAACCTATATGACCCCAACACAATCACGCGCTCATTTTGACGAAAGAGGCTGGAGCAAGGTCGCCGCGTTACAGCTCAGGAACCCTATGCACCGGTCTCATGAGTTCTTGGCCAAGATTGCCTGCGAAGTATGTGACGGCGTGTTTATTCACTCCCTCGTTGGATCTTTGAAACCTGGCGATATCCCGGCTGAAGTTCGCATAGAATGCATTAATAAGCTTATTGACGGTTACTTTGTTAAAGATCATATCCTTCAGGGCGGATATCCTCTTGACATGCGCTATGCCGGTCCGAGAGAAGCCCTGCTTCACGCCACTTTTCGTCAGAACTATGGTGTCAATCGTATGATTATCGGTCGTGATCACGCTGGTGTTGGTGACTTCTATGGTCTGTTTGATGCACAGGATATCTTTGATGAGATTCCCAAACCGGATGATCCTGCAAAAAGACTTCTAACCGAACCATTAAAGATCGACTGGACATTTTATTGCTTCAAGTGCGACGGTATGGCATCACTCAGAACCTGCCCGCATGGCAAGGAAGATCGTGTGGTTCTTTCCGGAACCAAACTGCGTAAGGCTCTTTCAGAGAGTGCTGATATTCCTGATCACTTTGGCCGCGAAGAAGTCCTCGTTATTCTGCGCAAATACTATGAAGGTCTGACCGAGAAGGTTGAGATCAAGATGCAGAGTCATGCTGAGGCTACTACAATGAAATAATGGATTAATTCCATAATAATAGTATCCTTAACAAACAAAAAAAGGAGACAGCTATTGCTGGCTCCTTTTTTTTTATTCCTATAGACTTTCAGATAAATAATTTCACTGTGTTATCAGTCGTCGACGTATAAAACTAATACGCCTTTCTCCTTCTGACCCCTTCAGCCTAAACAGCTTTAGCCTGACTACGTGAGTAGTCACATATAATAAAATTGGCGGAGAGAGAGGGATTCGAACCCTCGGTGGAGTTTTCACCCCACACTCGCTTAGCAGGCGAGCGCCTTCAGCCAGCTCGGCCATCTCTCCATAAGTTTAAGTGCCTAAAGTATATTAAAGTGAGCTAAAGTGCCTAAAGTTATGGTACGCCTTCGGCATGCTAATTGATAACCCAAAGCTACAGAAGTTTGCCCTCGTGCATTGATTGGTTTAAGAAACATGTAAAATGGCGGAATTCCTTAACTTTAGGCACTTTAATATACTTTAGCTCACTTTAGGCACTTTTGCCTATTTATTCTATGGCGGAGGGAGTAGGATTTGAACCCACGGAGCTTTGACACTCAACGGTTTTCAAGACCGCCGCCTTAAGCCACTCGGCCATCCCTCCACATAAAAAACTATAAATACCATTTTGCAAAATTCAGGTCAATATTTTTTATTGTTGATAAAACAGAATTATTGTTGATAGGAGAGCAGAAATATGATGTTAAATCAATTGAATCTGTCATAAAAGAGCCTTTTAAAGATATAGAAAAAGAATCAAATAAGATTGATGAGCTGCTTGAAGATGATTTTGAAGAAGAACCTAAATCGCTAAACTTAGGTTAAAAGGCAACTACTCAGGTGTTTAGACTGAAGGCTATAGGCTGAAGGAAACAGATAATTCCTGAGCATTATTCTCTATGTTTAGGACAAAATTTCCGGGCGTTTTAAGAAAATATTGGCTTCCGGGAGTCTTTTCCCTAAAAGTCTTCAGCCTTCAGCCTAACCAACCTGAGTAGTTACGTTAAAAGGATAAATAATGAAGAAAGAGAATGAATCTGCAAATTTTTTCAGCAGACTATGGAAATTTTTTGCATCTATTAGACTTACCGTTGTTCTTTTGCTGTCATTAGCTGCAACTTCTATAATTGGAACAGTTATTCCCCAGAATCAAAGCCCTGCGGATTATTTCCATAATTATGGAGAATTTTTTTACAATTTTTTTTCAGCTTTAAACATTTTTGATATGTACCATTCCTGGTGGTTTCAGATTTTGCTTCTTATGCTGACTATTAATGTTGTTGTTTGTTCTTTAAACAGGTTGCCTACAACATGGAAGATAGTATTTGTCAAAATCCCGCCATTTAATGTTTCAAAATTCAGAAGCCTGTCTGATAAAGAAGAATTCACATCTAATCGTCCACTTGAAGACTTGAGAAATAAGTACGAACAGGCTGCTTCTAAAAAATTTGGTTATTGGAGAACAGAGCAGACAGATAAAGGATTCTGTGTTTTGGCTGAAAAGGGGCGCTGGACTCGCCTGGGGGTTTATACTGTACATCTAAGCGTTATTCTGCTTTTGCTCGGTGGACTGATAGGTTCTATCTTTGGATTTGAGGGGTTTATCAATATTCCGGAAGGAGAAACAGTAAACAGCATTAGATTAAGAAAGACCGAACAAATACATAATTTAGATTTTGCAATACGATGTGATGATTTCAGCGTGAGTTTTTATGAAACAGGAGCGCCAAAAGAATTCCGTTCAACCTTATCAATTATAGAAGATGGAAAAACTGTTTTAAAGGAGGATATTATTGTTAATCATCCTCTTCGCTATAAAGGGATAAATTTATTCCAGGCAAATTATGGAATGCTTCCTCCCGAGGAAATTACGCTGAATATCATGAGCCTGGAAACTGGTGTGGTATATAAGAAAAAGACGAAGATAGGACAGCCTGTTGAAATTCCTGAAGGTATGGGTACTTTTGTTATCAAAGATTACAGAAATTCATTTAATTATAAAGGGATTAGTCTTGGTGAAACTTTTATCGGGATACTCAACAAAAAAGACGGAAATTCCATGAATATATTGCTGCCTTTGAATTTTGTCGGCTTTGACAAGATGAGAAAAGGAGCTTTGTTTTTTTCGGTAGCTGATTACGATAATAGATATTATACAGGGCTTCAGGTGACATGTGATCCGGGAGTCCTGGTTGTTTATTCAGGATTCGCAGTAATGATTATTGGGTGTTTTGTTACTTTTTTCATGTCACATCAGAGGCTATGTATTGAAGTTATAAAAAATGGGAATAAAATCAAGGTCATGGTGGCAGGTACCGCAAATAAGAACAAATTGGGACTGCAGGCTAGGCTCAAAAAGTTTTCACAAAATCTTGCAAAATTATAGCATCAGAAATTTAAAAAACTGATTCAAGAATTGGTAACCGTTCACGGTTTACAGTTATCGGTTCACGGTTGAAAAAAACAGAAGGTTTATAAATATTGCACAAGTTGAAATCAACATCCAAAATGCTTCAATCGTTGTATAGTTCATTAAAAAAACTGTGAACCGACAACCGTGAACTGTAAACGGCTACACCAAATGTAAGGACATAAATCATGGATAGTTCAAATTTGTTATCTATTGTTACATTTGTTTACGGGTTTGCAGCACTATTATATATTACTGCATGGATCTTCAAAAAAACGTTTCCCGGCTTGCTGGCAACGTGGACAGCTTTATTGGGGGCAATGGGCAATGCTGCCGGCATTATTATGCGATGGGTTGAGTCTTATAAGCTTGGGATAGGGCATGCGCCCTTGTCTAACATGTATGAATCCCTGGTCTTTTTTTCTTTTACCATAGCGGTCATTTATCTGGTAATTGAACGAACTTACAAAAATCGAATAATAGGGGTATTTGCAATGCCGCTGGTATTTCTTTCTATAGCTTATGCTTCCCTTTCTCCTAATATAAATGATAAAATACAGCCTTTAATCCCTGCGTTGAAAAGCAACTGGCTTATTGCTCATGTCATGACATGTTTTCTTGGTTATGCTGCCTTTGCGATAGCTTTTGGCATAAGCTTGATGTATCTTTTGGCGTGTGGAGATGAAAGGGGAAAAGGCTATTTGCTTTCACATTTCCCCAAGCTGGCGTTTCTGGACAATTTGACACATCAAATGGTAACATTCGGTTTTTTATTTCTGTCTATTGGAATAATAACGGGAGCTGTTTGGGCCAACTCCGCCTGGGGGAGCTACTGGTCGTGGGATCCTAAAGAAACATGGTCTTTAATTACCTGGTTTATTTATGCAACATTATTGCATGCCAGATTGATGCGTGGTTGGCATGGCAAAAGAATTGCGTATGTTTCTATTATAGGTTTTATGGCCGTTCTTTTCACTTATTTTGGTGTGAATCTTCTGCCGGGCTTGCACAGTTATGCCCAGTGATGAAAATAAATAATAAAGGTTTACGGTTCAAAGGTTTAGAGTTTATAGTTATATCCAGTAATAACTGCATCGAAAACATTTTAAATCTTCTTTAACGATTCAAATTCAATAATTTTACTTGACAAAAATGAAAATTAAAGGTAAAGAATTTAGAATAATTTGTTCTATTAACATCTTTACCAGTGCATTCAAACATCAACCAAGCTTGACGGAGTTTTCATGAGTACACAAGATGATAAAGCTAAAGAAGTTTCTGCTGATGGGGCTGCTGGACCAATTATTCTTTTTTTCATTTTAGGACTTGCTGCAAGTCTTGTATTCGGATGGATAATATTCCCGAAGCTTCTCTATTCCCAGAAAAAACAGCCGATAGATTTTAACCATGTACTTCATGTTGAAGCTGTTGAAGAGGGATGTGAAAGCTGCCATTTCTTTCGTGAGGATGGAAGCTTTTCAGGGATTCCAAAACTTGCGCAATGCGTTGATTGTCATGAGGAGGCCCAGGGAGAGGATCCTAACGAGATAAAGTTTGTTGAGGAATATGTGGCAAATGGAAGAGAGGTTCCATGGCTGGTATATGCACGACAGCCGGACTGCGTATTCTTTTCACATGCAGCGCATGTCAAAAAGGGGGAGATGGATTGCGGCACCTGCCACGGGCACATCGGCGAATCCGAACATTCCAGAGTTTATGAAGAAAACAGAATTACAGGTTACAGCCGGGATATCTGGGGGAAAAATATATCAGGTTTAAAGAAGTATACGTGGGAGCGTATGAAGATGGATGATTGTGCTGAATGCCATGCTACAAAGGAGATTGAGACAGATGTTGAGACACTCCCGTGGCCAATCAACTGGCTTCCGCGACCTTATGAAAAACAGACCGGCAATCAAGCAAGAGTTAAGACGGTAAAAGAGGCATGTTTTGTGTGCCATAAGTAAATAAACTTTAAAGCCGATTAGCCTTAAGAGCTACACATTTTTAAGGGGTAGAATCTATGAAAATAGGCAGAAGAAGTTTCTTGTCATTTATAGTTGGTGGTGCAGCGGGTACAGCTATTACACCATTACCATGGAAGCTGACGGATGATTCGTCTATATGGTCCCAGAATTGGCCGTGGACTCCTATTCCGCCTGATGGTGAATACAGTCAAAGTGATTCAGTCTGCATTCTCTGTCCCGGTGGTTGCGGTATTACTGTGCGCAAAGTTGATGACCGGGTTGTTAAAATAGAGGGCATGAAAGGACATCCGATAAATGATGGCGGTTTATGCCTTATGGGCTTATCGGGTCTTCAGTTGCTTTATGGCCCCACGCGAGTAAAAACTCCTTTAAAAAGAGTGGGGAAAAGAGGCGAAGGAAAGTGGGAAAAAATATCCTGGGATGAAGCTATCTCAGAGGTTACAAAAAAACTTGCTGATATTAGATCAAGCGGCGAATCCCATGCAGTTGGCTCTATTGTGGACTCAGAAAGCGGGACCGTACCTAATCTTTTTAAAAGATTTCTGACAGCATATGGCTCTCCTAATTTTATGACTATGCCCTCCATTCAAGACTCATACGGGATGACATTGCAACTTATGCATGGGGTAAGTGCTCAAGCCGGATTTGATGCAGAAAATGCCGATTTTATATTAAGCTTCGGAAGTGGAATAATTGATGGATGGGGCTCGCCGGTGCGCATGTTTATGGCCAACAGTGGCTGGAAAGCCAGTGGCAAAAAAGTGGTACAGATTGAACCTCGCCTGTCAAATACAGCAGCAAAATCCGATAAATGGATTCCAATAAAACCCGGTACAGAAGCAGCTTTGGCATTAGGTCTTGCGAATGTTATCATAGCCAACTCGTTAGATTCCAAAAAAATTAATCAGTCAACCGGTTTTGAATCATTCAAGAAGCTGGTCCAAAACGAATACAGCACTGATAAAGTATCAAAAATAACAGGGATAACCAGCGCTACCATAATATCATTGGCTAAGAATTTTGCCCGGGCTTCAAAACCTTTGGCGATTTGCGGCAAAGGGCAGGGAAGCATACCCGGCAGCCTTAATGAATTTATGGCTGTGCATGCATTAAATGCTCTTGTAGGCAATATAAATGAAGATGGTGGAGTCTGGGCTGTAACTGAGACCGATTATATTAAATGGCCCGAGCTTGAAATGGATAGCGTTGCAGAAAGCGGCATGCAAAAAGAGCGTATAGATGGAGCAGGCAGTGAATATCCGCATGCAAAATCCTTGTTAAACCGCTTGGCCGAGGTTATTAATTCCGGAGATGGATCTCTTGAGGTAATTTTTGTCTCAGGTGCAAATCCTCTGTATTCAATGCCTGACAGTAAAGCAATGAAGACGGCATTTGATAGTATACCTTTTGTTGTAAGTTTTTCATCATACATGGATGAAACTGCCAGTAATGCCGATTTAATCCTGCCTAATCATGTTTACCTGGAACGCTATGAGGATGTACCCACGCTGGCCGGGTTGTCTAAGCCCATTATCGGTCTTACAAGGCCTGTGGTAAAACCCCAGTTTAACACAAAGCATGTTGGCGATGTTGTAATGCTTATAGCAAAAGCACTGGGAGGTAGTATAGCCGATGCTTTTCCATGGGAGAGCTATGAGGCCTGTCTTAAAGAAACATTAGGTGTTAAATGGAATGTTCTGGTGGAAAAGGGATTTGAATTCAATGGTGACAAATGTATATTGGAAGGCGATTTCAATTTTTATCCTGAGGCTATGAAATCACTTTCCAACTTTAGTCCGGTAAGCGTTGAAGGCACTGTAATTTCGTATCCTCTTATTCTCATACCATATGATTCCATCAGACTTGCAAATGGATATATTGGCGATCCACCCTTTGCAATAAAGGCAGTTGAGGACACAGTTCTTAAAGGTAAAAATTCATGTGTTGAGATAAATCCAAAGACAGGTAAAGAGCTTGGCCTGACTGAAGGCAGATATGCATCTTTACATACTCCAAGAGGTAAAGCAAAGGTTAAAGTACATCTTTATGAAGGGATTATGCCCGGTATAGTTGCTTTGCCAAGAGGCCTGGGGCACACTGCCTATGATAAGTATCTCGCTGGTAAGGGATGTAATTTTAACGAACTCATAGGTCCGACAGAAGACCCGGTATCCGGTCTTGATGCAGCTTGGGGAATAAGGGCTAGGCTGACCAAAGTATAACTTGAATATGAGGTTTTGATGAAAGAAGAAGGCAAACACAAAAAAGCCAAAAAGTATGGAATGGTCATAAACCTGGACGAGTGCACTGGTTGCGGAGCCTGCATGGTTGCTTGTATGGCTGAGAATAATGTGCCGTTCAAGGAGGATGAATCCAACAAACTGGACAGCATTGCATGGATGCGTGTCTATAAGCTGACAAATGGAAAATCCTATCCTGAAGCTGATATCTGTTATCTTCCCAGACCATGTATGCATTGTGAGGGAGATCATGGACATGCACCATGTGTGTCTGTTTGTCCGGCAACCGCGACAGACTATAGCCATGAGACCGGGATTGTAAGCCAGATTTATACCCGTTGCTTTGGGTGCAGATATTGCATGGTTGCATGCCCGTATCATGCACGTTATTTTAACTGGTGGGATCCGGTGTGGCCGGAGGGATCGACTAAATATCTTAGTCCTAATGTTTCACCTCGCATGAGAGGTGTAGTGGAAAAATGCAGTTTTTGTTTTCACAGATATCAATTAGCAATGGACAAAGCATATTTCGAAGGACGGACAGAGCTTGAAGAAGATGAATATCAGACTTCTTGTACTCAGGCGTGTCCTGCCGGCGCCATTACATTTGGTGATCTGAACAATCCGGAGCATAAGGTGCATCAACTGGCTAAGCCTGATAATAAGCATGGTGGACGACCAGGAAATCCCAATGTTTTTCGGCTTCTTGAAAGACTTGGCACAAATCCCAAGGTTTATTATATGTCAAGCCGTGAATGGGTGAGGCGAGCTGGTGATAATTACCTTGATAATGAAGATTTTGCAAAAAATTATCGCAGCTAAAATCAGGAACAATTGATAATAAATTTCTTAACCAATTAATAACTGCAAATTTTGAGGAGCACATAACTTATGGATTCAGCATTAATACCCGATGGAGTTAAACGCTGTTCATTTGGGAAATTTGCCATAGGAATCATAATAGTCGGTGGCGTACTATTGTGGGGTGTTTACGCTATGCTGCTTGTTTGGCTAAAGGGACTTAATCAGACAAATATGAATGATTACTATGGATTTGCATTATGGATCTGGGCTGACCTTGGTGTTATTGCCCTGGGCGGCGGAGCTTTTTTTACAGGATTGTTAAGATATATTATTGGAAAGAATGAGCTGAAGAATATTATTAACTGCGCCGTTCTTATCGGGTTTATATGTTACAGTTCCGCACTTTTAATCCTTGCAATAGATATTGGACAACCCTTGAGGGGCTGGTTTATATTCTGGCATGCTAATGTTCACTCAATGTTGACGGAAGTGGCATTTTGTCTTTCATGTTATTTTGCAGTTCTTACTATTGAATATATTCCGCTTATTCTAGAAAACCGTCAGCTTAATAAAGTTCCATTCTTTCATAATCTTGCACACAATATGCACGAGGTAATGGCAATATTTGCAGCCACTGGTGCTTTTCTTTCCTTTTTTCATCAGGGTTCACTTGGCGGAGTTGCGGGTGTACTCTTCGGTCGGCCTTTTGCATTCAGGGAGGGAATATTTATCTGGCCATGGACATTTTTTCTATTTACATGGTCGGCAGCAGCCTATGGACCGTGCTTTACACTATTTGTGACAAGGCTGATGGAAAAAATTTCAGGAAAGAAGCTGGTCAAGCAAAATGTTATAGATCTGTTAGCCAAAATATCCGGCTGGACGATGGGAACATATCTTATTGCAAAAATTATTGATACCTGGTACTGGGCTGCAACTACAGCTCCTTCTATGGGATTTAATCTAATTGATTTTTATTCCAATAATCCTTTTTATGGAATCTGGATTCTTATAGCTGAAATAGTAGTATGTGGGGTCATTCCAGCGGCTATACTTCTTACACCAAAGGGGCGCAGTAATCCTACTTTGCTGTTTACAGCAGTATCGTTGGCTTGCATTGGGGTTTTACTTAATCGCTGGGTAATGGTGGTGCAGGTAATGGCGGTGCCGGTCATGACTTTTGAAAGCTGGGTCATGTATATTCCCAGTTGGCAGGAAGTTGCAACAACCATTCTACCTGTAGCTTACGGAATTATTCTGGTTATGATATCATTTCGTTATTTACCTATATTTCCCCAAGAACGGGAATTGAATCCTTAGGAGGTTAAAATATGTTTCCGTTTTCATTTGAATGGATTTGGGATGTTGGACATATGGTATTCATGGGTGGTTTGTGGTATGCGCTAACAATTATAGGCCTTGGAATGACTTACTGTATTTTAAAGGCTGTTGTTGATACAATGCAGGGTAAAGGCGGCTATCACCACTAAAAATCAGGCAATAATCCACAGTATAATAATATAAAAAAAGCGCTTATCTCATTGTTAAAATGTGGTAAAGCGCTTTTTTGTTTGAAGGTTTATAACACTTTAGCGTTTTGAAATATATCCGCTTCAGGTGTGATACATTCAAACCATGAAAAACTCACGCATAAGATATCGTAAAGAAAGAACTTGCCACGAATGAAAACAATAGTAACAGTTGCCAAGTCCTTAATAAACAATAACAAAATTCTGCAGGGTTCTTTCTTAACGATCTCTAATGCGCTCAAACAGTTTCCTGTTTTGAATGTATCACACCTGAAGCTTACGCATATCTGGTTTGTTTTATAAAGCTAAAGTGTTACGAAAGGTATAAGATGGATAAAATTATAGTTGAGGGGGGACGACCTCTTAAAGGCGAGGTCAATATCAGCGGGGCCAAGAACGCTGCGCTTCCGATCCTGGTTTCATCTTTACTTACTGATGGCTTGTGCACCTTTTCAAATGTTCCGAATCTAAAGGACATTGAAAGCATAAAACAACTTCTTTCACATCTTGGCGCAAAAATCGAGACAGATGGAGATGTTGTTAAGATAGATGCAGGCAATATTTTAAATCATGAAGCTCCGTATGATCTGGTTAGGAAAATGCGTGCTTCTATATTGGTTCTTGGCCCTCTTGTTGCCCGTCTCAAAAAGGCCCGGGTGTCATTGCCCGGAGGGTGCGCCATAGGCGCGCGGCCAATCAATCTGCATCTTAAAGGTCTGGCATGTCTTGGTGCATCCATTGAATTAAAGCATGGCTATGTTGAAGCTTACGCCAAAAAACTTAAGGGGAGCGAAATTTATTTGGATATAGCTACCGTAACAGGTACTGAAAATATTATGATGGCGGCTGTATTAGCGAAAGGAAGCACTGTTATTCATAATGCAGCTCGTGAACCCGAAATAATAGCTCTTGCTGATGTTTTAAACAAGATGGGGGCTGATATACGTGGGGCTGGTACCTCCGCAATTACTATAATGGGAGTTTCTTCTTTAAGTCCTGTATCGGTTTCAATAATTCCCGACCGGATAGAAACCGGAACATTCATGGTCGCAGCAGCTTTGACCGGCGGTGATGTAAAGCTTTTAGGCACTGAGCCGGATCATGTTGAAGCCGTTATTCACAAATTGAGTTTAACCGGGGCAAGGATAAAAACTGATGGAAAAAATATAAGAGTTAAGGGAATAGATAATATAGCAAGTGTTGATGTAAAAACACTCCCATATCCGGGTTTTCCCACTGATATGCAGGCACAGTTCATGGTTTTAATGTCTGTTGCCAGGGGTCTGAGCTTGATATTTGAAACAGTGTTTGAAAACCGTTTTATCCATGTAGGTGAGTTAAAAAGAATGGGCGCTGATATTACTATAGCCGGCAATGCTGCAATGATAAAAGGTGTAAAAATGCTTTCAGGCGCGCCGGTTATGGCAAGTGATCTAAGAGCCAGTGCTTCATTGATACTGGCTGGTCTTGTTGCTCATGGCAAAACCGAGATAAATCGTGTCTATCACCTGGATCGCGGATATGAAGCGCTTGAGGAAAAGTTTGCCGGTCTTGGAGCAGCTATTAAGCGGGTATAAAGCAGGGATCCCCGAACTCTGATCCCCGAACCCTAACCCCTGAACCCTGAACCCTGAACCCTGAACCCTATGACTGGTAAGATTTATTCTCGCCCTGTTATCCCAATCCTGGTATCTTTGATGCTGGCTATAGCCTGTGGTTCATGGCTGCCGGGTCACAAAGTTTATGCGTATTTTGTCATTTTTGTATGTGCAGGCTTAATACTATATTTCGTTCTTCAGAGAAAAACCTCATTAATTTTACCTGTTATTTTATTTTTTGCTTTCGGGTATCTTTCCTTACAGCCATGGGTTGTTCCTAAATTCCCCTCAAATCATGTCGTCAATTTTTTAGATTTGCGAAAATGGAGAATTGTCGGTTTAATCGACGAAAATCCTATAATATACAAAGACAGGCTGAAATTAATTTTACAGATCAGGACTCTTGGAGAAGATAAGGATAATAATTTTCCAGTTACAGGGAAAATCCGTGTAACAGTGAGAGGAGATTTCCCAAATCTTTCAATTGGCGACAAAGTTTCCTTTACAGGCAAGCTCAGATCTATCAGAAATTTCAAAAATCCCGGAGGATTTGACTATAAAAAATACATGGCATTCAAGGAGATTTGGGGGACCTCGTATGTCCGTGGAAAAGATCTGATTGTTATAAAAAGAAATTCAGGAAAAGGTATAAACAAGATAATAGCAGTTGCCCGCAGTAAAATCTCCGATCTTATCGACAATACAGGGGAGGGTGATGAAAGTGCCGTATTAAAAGCCCTTATAATTGGAGACAGAAATAGTATTTCAAAAAACTTAAGGGAGGCATTCAACCGGGCCGGTGCAGGTCATATTCTTGCAATTTCAGGACTTCATATAGGAATTGTAGCAACAGTCGCATTTTTCTTTTTCAAATGGATACTTTCATATGTTAAATATCTTCTTTGGAATGCATCTACCATAAAGGTTGCAGCTATTTTATCTCTTTTGCCGGTATTTATTTATGGCTTACTTTCGGGGTTGTCTCCTTCTACACAAAGAGCAGTAATTATGGTCACTCTTTTTTTGATGACATTTCTTTTTGAAAGAGAACATGACCCAATAAATACACTGGCAATAGCTGCAATGATAATTCTTGTGGTTCATCCCCCCTCTCTTTTTTCGATTTCTTTTCAGCTTTCATTTATAGCTGTTCTTGCAATAATATATGGCCTTTCCAGAATACGTATAAAAAGCACAACTAAAAAACAAGGAGTCTTTCAACTCTGGAAAAAAGTGTATCTCTTTTCATTGACTTCGCTTTTTGCAATCCTGGGAACACTTCCGCTTTTAATGCTTTACTTCAACCAGGTTTCTTTTGTTGGCCTCCTGGCAAACTTGTTTGTTGTGCCTCTGATAGGTTTTATTGTAGTTCCCCTGGGCTTGTTTTCGGTACTGCTATATCCGGTAAGCGTTTACGGGGCTACATGGTGCATAAATGCAAACTCCGAATTGCTGGCTAAAGCTCTTGACATTGTAGTATGGTTTTCAAATTTGCCTTTTGCCTCAATAAAGACAGTAACTCCGACTTATTTTGAGATTTGTTGTTATTATGTGCTGGGGTGGGCAGTATTGAATTTGGTTGGTATTCACTATGAAAATGCCGGTGAAAAAGATAAATTTCCGGGAGAAACACTTCAGATAGATAATAAACTAAAGCTGAAAGGAAAATTAAATAATTCCAGAAGGAAGAAAGTATTAGCTGTTCTAATAGTAGTAATTATTGCCTGTACTGCCGATACTTGCTACTGGTTTTATAACAGGTTCCGGCATGATGATCTGAGGATTACAATAATTGATGTGGGGCAGGGCAGCTCTGCTCTTGTGGAAATGCCTGAAGGCTTTAATCTGCTTATAGATGGCGGTGGATTTTCTGATAACTCGGTCTTTGATGTTGGCGAAAGAGTAATTGCCCCGTTATTATGGCGCAAAAAAATTAAAACAATTGACACTCTTATTCTTTCCCATCCAAACAGCGACCACTTGAACGGACTTTTGTATATTGCTGAAAATTTCAATGTGAAAAGGGTGTGGGCCAACTGTGATACAGCAGATACTATTGGATATCGAAAATTCATGGAAATTATTAAAAAAAAGGCAATTCATCTGCCTGAATTCAAAGAGATATCAAGAACACACATTATCAATGGTGCCCAGCTAAAGCTTCTTTATCCGGCTGATGATTATATGGATAATAATAAGAGAACGTGGTCGAATTTAAATAACAACTCTTTGGTGATAAAAGTTGAATTTGGATCAAAATCTTTTCTTTTCCCTGGCGATATTATGACCAAAGCAGAAAAAGAGCTTGTTGCAATTTCAGGAGATGATTTAAAAAGCAATGTCCTTATAGCTCCTCATCACGGCAGTAAAACATCGAACAGCGAATTTTTTATTGATAGCGTTAACCCGGGAGTTGTAATTTTTTCGTCAGGCTGGAGAAACAGATATAGATTTCCGCATTCGTCGGTTTTAAAAAAATATAAAGAACGAGGATGTCGTATACTACGCACCGACAGCCACGGAGCCGTCACAATATCAACCGATGGGAACTCTCTTAAAATTTTGCCAACTATAGCTGTTTCCAACGAAATTTCTTCGGCAACCTGATCGAAGTTTACATGCAGACATCGTACTTTTCACACACTTTCTGCCCTAACATTCCCATAGTTTTCCGAAGATCATGCAGAGCATAGCGGAACACAATAGATTTATTGATTTTTTCACTTTACGAGGTCATAAATGACATCGGAAAGACGCAAGTAAAGAATTCTTCAAAAAGGATACTATAATGCCGCGCATTTTTGACAACATTGAAAAGCAGCTTTTCCCGGCACTGCAGGAAACGCTCGATGTGTCCGACCATGCGGACTTTTGTGTAGAATAAATGAACTCAAGCCTTTACATTGTCGCTGGTCCAAATGGCGCCGGCAAAACAACCTTTGCATCGGCATTATCCTTAAAAATGGTTTTCCTTTCAATGCCTCTAACTATATAACGCCCCAGGCGCATCTATTCTTGATCTGCGTGGCATATATCTCTTATGACATAAATTTTGTTCGACTTGTCAATTTATCAAGGATGTCCCGTAACCTGTCGTAACCTGTTACCGGCTTTTCGTTTGCCCGCCTAAGACTACTTTCTGATGGGCCAGATCCAGGTGGTTTACCATGGCCTTTATTTTCAAGCGGGCTTCACGATCACCTTTTTCTGCCAGGATTTTTGCCATCTCTTCCTGCATTTCGGTCTCCGGCGGTTTCCAGCCATATGCTTTGGCGTGGAAATGGATCAGTTTTTCAGACATGGTTTCCCATTCTTTGCTTGATAGATCGTGCAGGCGATAGATATTCAAATTCTGCCAGGACTCAGCGTAATTTTCTTCAAAATAGGGAAATTCCTGTTCATTGCGAAGATATACACGGTCGTAGTCTTCCCCCTGAACTCGCGTAAAGAAGTCGTCGGTAAAGGCGAAAATGGGATAGAGTCCGGGCAGAGAAGAGGCAGACGAAAAAAATTGATTCAAAATAGTGTAGCTTTTCCGGCGCACGTTGATGCGCAACTGGGCAATGGATTCACCTTCATCAAACAGCAGAACCCAGCCTTTAAACCCTGTTTTTTGAAACATGGCTGACAGGCCGCATATTGCCTTAAAATATGGTTCCCATCCTTTGCAGACCAGGGATGCGTCTTTGTAAAATGGAACCTGTCGGTACTTCATGGCATGACGGAGACGAAACACAGGCAAGCTGTTTCCGTTCAGGGCATTGGCAAGGAGCCAGGGAAACTCTCGGGGCCGGAATGTGGTATGCTTTTTTAAGCCTTTTTGCCGGTTGGAAAGCGGTATGTTATCCTGCGCCATGGCCGTTAAAATGGCTTTGAAAAAATGAGGCATGGATTCCGGGATGATGTCCAGCGGCCCGGCGCTGTTATTTTTCCAGGATATTTTTTGTTTGCCGCTCAGGTCTTTCCACCATTTTACCAGGGATGACTCGCTATCCGGAAAAGAAATTTGACTCACCAGGGCATGGTAAACCTGCCGGAAGTCATAAAACGGAATTTCCCTTGGATCAAGGTTGATCTGACTGGTAACGAACCCCTGTGCCAGGGCCCGTTGACGAATGTAGGTAAGACTATGGGATTTACCCTGGCCATAGGCACCGCAGACACAAAGGTGAGTGGATTCATTTTTTTCCAGGTTTTTAACGCCGTGGTCAAATACAGTGTTTAATTGCGCTTCATGGGCAGTTAACAGCCTGACACCAAAGGGATCGAAAAGCCCCTCCCGCAAGCGTTCCACCGCCCTTCTGAGTTTGAAATTGCCGGCGCTTTCCAGCAACTGGATAAAATTGGCCTTATCCATTGGTTACTTATCCCAACTGGGCTGCAGTTGTTCCATCTTCTCTTGTTCCATTTCCTGCTGACTGGAGACGATATGCTCGGTAAGATCAAGTGTCTCTGCCGGCTCTTTGCCCTGTTCGGCCATATCCAGAATTCGAATGACCTGTTTGACAAAAAGCCGTACCTCGCTCAAGAGCCCCATCTTCTCTTGATTTTTACAGATATCCTCAAGAAGCTTGTCCGGCACAGACTCTGCAGCGTTCCAGCGATAAGATATCTCGTGAATACGACGCAATGACTGCCCCAGATCGACCAACTCGCCCGATTTCAACGGTGTTCGATGCAAATCAATCAAAACCCCGCGATAATTCAGACGCTTCTGCTGACCGATGGACCGGACACGGCTCCATAACGCATCGTAGGATTTAAATCCCTTTTCAGACAGCAATACGTCCGGGATGATGGAAAAAAAGATATGGAAATACTCAGACTGTTCGGTATTGTCTATCAGCAGTCGCACATTCTCGTAAGCTGCGTTGCGCACTGAGGCGGACTGGGCGATGACTGTCTCCAGTTCATCTAACAGCAGAATAAATCCTTTATAGTTCAGATAACGTAGAAAGGCATTCAGGGAGTTGAGCATCTGCTTGCTGTTGGCTTTGTTCACTACTTCAAAAATTCCGAAGGGTTTAAGTTCCCGTTTGGTTGCTTTGCCTGCCTCGAACCAGTTGAAGATGATCTCCCTGTTTGTGATGCGATCTTCTTTATGTTCTCCTTCCATCAATGGCAAAAAACGATTATGCGCCAGGGCCACAAGCGCATTGGCAAAATTTACGTTCATGCCCGGCAGATTACGTAAGGTTTCGGCCATATCTGCAATTTGCTCTGTTGAAGGAGGAGTGTCATTTTGAACCAGACTGTTTAACCATTGGCTCAGGAGATTTCGAATTCCAATGCCCTCAAAACGACCGCGAAGCTGACGCGTAATAGATTGATAGACGGCTTCAAATTTGTGAATAGGTACTTCCCGCGTCAACACGACAAAAGAGACGGCAAACCCCTGTTGCAACGCAAGATGACGAATTATTGACATAAAATGAGTCTTGCCGTCACCGTAATCACCACTGAGAAAGCGGACTTTGGCCCCGCCTTCGGCAATATAATTTTTCAGATCATCCTCAATAAAAGTGAGCCAGTTATCGCGGCCGACAGTAAAAAAAGGCACATAATCGGCCGGTACGCTACCTTTTCGAAGTTCTTCAATAATTGATCTGGCCTGAAATGGTTCTAACTGATCAATTTCTTTCATAGGTATCATGTTTCACCCTCCAGAAACGAAATTCCTGAAATCTGCCGACGTTCGCCATTGCTGTCAATAAGCCAGAGAGAATAATTACGCCCCGGATCCAGCCTTAACTTATTGCCGTTCGAAGCTCCGCCGATACCGGCCTCGAAATAACGCCATAGATCCACGCCAAACTGTTCCAGACTGTAGCCCCGGAACTTGGCTTTATCCATATTGGTGAAAAAGGTTTTGCTTTGCAGGGAAATCACATATTTTAGATAAAACCGTTGAATGGGAACCGGATTGCCTGGGGAAATATTATCCATTTTGCTGATTTCGGCATACGTCTCGTAGAGGCCGTCAATAAATTTTTGAGGATCAAAAGGCCGGTCATAAAGCTGTTTTTTTACACGAAGGGCGGCAGTAACGATACGACGTGGATCAATGGATTTCAGTATCTTCTTGTTGATGGTGGTAATACGTTTGCTGAAAGCAATCTCCCCGTCAATGCCTTTAAGTACGCTGAAACGGGGAAAATCAATTTCAACAGGCAGTCCTGCTTCTTCTGCCAGCCGGTTAAGGTTTTTGATAAATTCCAGCCGGTATCTTTCCACCTGTTCCCTGGCGTATTCCCGCAAGCTGTTAAAGACAGGTTTACAGTCCGTCAATGCCTCTTCCTGTTCCACGTTTTCAGCCATTTTTGTACGAAGCAGTTCATCCAACTGGAGAAAATCATCTCGCATTGCACAACGGATACACTGCTTTAAAAAATCGGCCAGGCGTTGACCGCGATTCAACTCCTGCTGGAATGGACGAAGTATCCCCTTCAATTCTTCCTCGGTGTTTTGTAAAAAAGATTCTTTATTCATTGTTTTATAGCTCACTCAAAAATAAAAGGATGTAAAAAATTGATCTTTAGCCTTCAATCATGAAGGGGGCGATTCACCAAAATAATCTCTGCCAAAGTGGAGACTTTTTAATTTTAATTATTAGCCACAGACCCACACGGACACACACTGACTTTCATTATTTTGTTTGTGCCTGTTTGTGTGGGTCTGTGGCTGAATATAGATAAATGGAAATTCCCATACTACAAAATATATTTATCATATGAATCATTATGAAACAACTGAAAAATAAAACTAACAAAACCAGCAACGTCCCCCCGCTTCCTCCCCAGGCAAAAAACGTGCGGGACGTTCCTTGATATATTGATAAGTCGAATAATTTATGTCATAAGAGATATATGCCACGCAGATCAAGAATAGATGCGCCTATGGCGTTACATCATATTATTGTTAGAGGCATTGAAAGGAAAAACATTTTCAAGGATGATGCCGATAGCCGATAGAGATAATTTTTTAGAACGCTTGCAAAATATCTTAACAGATAGCAACACATCATGTTTCGCATGGGCATTAATTCCCAATCACTTTTCATTTGCTTTTACGAACCGGCAGGGTTTCAATATCAACAGTGATGAAAAGACTTCTGACCGGTCATGCAATGTATTTCAATCGCAAACATAATCGTGTGGGGCATCTATTTCAAAATTGATATAAATCCATTCTTTGCCAGTCCTTGTTAGAAGAGATTTTACTCAAAATTAGAAACGAGTTTAATCTTTGAGAATCATACTCCGGCCTAACTAAGATTACTCCCAGTGTTTGGCAAATGCCGGTGTTGGTTTTGTTCAAATACGCAGGCAACTATGTGAATGGCGCCTTTTGGGAAGATCCCTATCATGCAACTACCGTAGAAAGTGGCGAGCATTTGTTAAGATGTATCGTATATATTGACTTGGATATGGTACGAGCCAGAGTTGTTGATCAACCTTCAGAATGGACATCCAGCGGCTACTGTTAACCCATCTTTTTCACTTTAATGAGCCAATGCTCAAAATGAGCATTATTTTAGAACTCTTAAAAAATTAACATGACTTTCGGCCATTGTAAATTAATTTGATTTTATTTCGGACAGTCATTTTTGTCCCCTTGAATTTTCAGTATGTTAGATCAAATAATTTCTGTCAAATTAATGGTCGTCTTAAGTTAAATCAGATTTTTTCGAAATGGCCGAAAGTCATGTATTATTAGAATAAAATTTTAAAACCGAAAAGATGGGTTAGGATCATTTCTAAAGCTTTTCATTGACCCAGTTACCTATATTTCTATCCGTAAATTCAACTCCAAAGAGATAAATCTCCTTGCCAGCGCCTTGATATTTTTCAAAATATTTTTTGTCCTTGATCTGGTTTAATGCCTGGTCTTTGTCTCCGTTGAATTTGAATTCAAAAATATAGATATCTTTGTCAATAATGACGGCATCTATCCTACCCTTGTTTGTTTTTACCTCAGCTTTTACTTTTAATCCGATTAGTGAAAATATCAGATAAAACACTGTCTGGTAATATTTTTCCCTGTTTATATGAATATCAGACCATTCCGCACCGTTTCAGGTACAGTTTTCGTCGTAGCTTTTGATGCGTTGTCGGAGCAACTGGTTGAAAAATTAGGACATTCCACTACGGTGTAAATAGCCATTCCGAACAAAATGTAAACCCCCTAATCGAATAGTCGCAAAACGGGCGACCTGAACCATAACCCCCCTATAAATAAAGAGATTTTATCCCTGTGGCGGAAAGACTATCTGCGATTCCTTTGGACCCCGGCCTTGTCTGATCATGGCC
>Ga0255432_1033_pt1 | contig 27953 bp, 22 predicted proteins | sample ANMaggSeSYBR02I6_FD_182656 | JGI IMG/M metagenome (GOLD analysis project Ga0255432, IMG submission 182656) | Sediment cell enrichment communities from methane seep in Santa Monica Basin, California, United Staets - ANME aggregate JGI... | ecosystem: Environmental > Aquatic > Marine > Cold seeps >...
GAAGATTGTCAAATGCTGAAAAAGCCAAGCTATGAAGAATTGGAAAAAATAGCTTTTGAGCACAAACACATGGAAGTAAAGCATCTTGAAAGCGAGGGGCTTTACAGCAACATCCTTGATTCCATAAGCGACGGTATAATGGTTCTGGACTCTAACTTCCGCTTTACACACTGGAATAAGGCAATGGAAAGCATATCCCAAATTCCACGAGAGAAAGTTGTCGGCAGTGGAAAAAACGCATGGGAAATTTTTCCTGACCTGGCAAAAGACGGTATGGATGAAATTATGTGGAAGGCAATGCAAGGTGAAGTCACCAAGCAAAAAGATGCTCCACTGCGTTTCACTAAGAAAAAAAGCGGTTTTATTTCAGAAATGTTTTTTCCGCTAAGAAATGCTAAATCGGAAATTCGCGGTATAGTCGGAGTGATTCGTGATATCACCGACAGTAAACGGGCAGAAGAAACTATACGTCTTAATGAATCTCGTCTCAACGTGCTGTTGAAACTTAACCAAATGACTGAAGCATCCTTACAGGTGATAAAGGACTTCACTCTCGAAGCTGCCGTTAAGCTCACTAAGAGCAAAATCGGCTATCTTGCATTTATGAACAAAGACGAAAGCATTCTTACTATGCACTCCTGGTCGAAAAATACAGTAAAACAATGTGCTGTTGGCAATAAACCACTAACCTACCCTATGGAAACAATGGGTCTATGGGGTGAAGCTGTCCGACAGAGAAAGGCGATTATTACCAATAATTATTCCGTTCCCAACCCTTTTAAGAAAGGCCTTCCAAAGGGTCATATAAAAATAATTCGTCACATGAACGTGCCGCTCTTTGAAGGCAATCGCATTATTATCGTCGCAGGCCTGGGAAATAAAGAAAATGATTACGATGAATTAGACGTCCGCCAGCTTACATTGTTAATACAGGATATGTGTAGCCTTATACAGCACAAGCAAACGGAAAAAGAAAAAAAGAAAATAGAAGTTCAACTTTTACAGGCACAAAAGACCGAAACAATAGGCACGCTTGTTGGAGGTATTGCCCATAATTTTAACAACCTGCTTATGGGAGTACAAGGTTATACATCCTTGATGCTTTTTGAGACCGACTCTGGCAATCCAAATTATGCGAGACTTAAAAACATAGAAAAAATGGTTGAAGGCAGGCTTGACCTTACCAGGCAGCTTCTTGCATATGCGAGGAAAGGCCAGAATGAAGTCAAGCTGCTTGACTTAAATCAATTGGTTGAAAAGACCTCGGAAACCTTTGGTAGAACCAGAAAGGAGTTCACAATACGCCGTGAACTTGCTGACAACCTATATACAATAGAGGCAGACCAGGGACAGATTGAGCAGGTTCTATTGAATCTTTATGTTAATGCTGCAGACGCTATGCCTGAAGGTGGTGAGTTTACCTTAAAAACCATTAATTCTTCCCACAAAAACATAAAGGGAAAGCATTTTGATCCAAAACCGGATAACTATGTCATGTTATCGGTTGCAGATACAGGTGCGGGTATGGACAAACCTACAATGAAGAGAATTTTTGAACCGTTCTTTACAACAAAGAACATTGGCCATGGAACAGGTCTCGGACTGGCTTCGGTATATGGAACCATAAAGGCTCATAACGGATATATTAATGTCGATTCCAAGAAAGGGCTTGGAACAACATTCAAAATTTATCTGCCTGCATCTGAAATAAAGCTCCGGAAAGCAGTTAAGATCCCCGAAGAACTGATTAAAGGAACAGGAACGGTGCTCATGGTTGATGATGAAAAGGTCATCCTAGAGGTTGGCAGAGAACTGCTGGGGGCCATTGGTTACAAGGTATTAACGGCTATAGATGGAAAAGAGGCTATTGAAATTTACAAAAAAAATATGGATGAGATAGACATTGTCCTTCTGGATATGATTATGCCCGATATGGGTGGCGGGAAAGTCTTCGACATAATAAAAAAGATCAATCCCGACGCAAAGGTACTTCTTATAAGTGGATACAGTTTAGACAATCAGGCAGCGGAGATCTTAAAACGCGGTTGTGATGGTTTTATTCAGAAACCCTTTGGCTTAAATGAGTTATCTGAAAAAATAAGAAAAATTATACACCTAAGTTGAGCGATTTTTTGCAAATCCTTATGCATCAAGATCTCAGCACATATCTTCGCAAAAAATCGTTCAACTTAGGTATAATTTATGTCACTTTTTTGTATTGTACCCAATTCTACCAAGTTATTTTTTACCGAGCCTTAAGTGTCATTATTTTTCTCCTTCCACTTCATCCATAGTCTTTATCCTGACCTTGAATCCATCTGCAAATTCTTTCATCCTGGCTAAACATTTATCCGGTTCCTGACCATGAAGCCGGTATTCATCAAAATATTTCAGCCAGTCCAACCCTACTCTCGGGCAGAATTGAATAAACTCCATAAACTCTATAAATCTGTCCAGCGTCGAGGCGCTGACAGCATGTTCCATTTTGCAGGCCTCTTTATCGGCTTTTTTTAAATCTATGTTTAAGATATTTGTCAAAAAATTCCGTAAGGTATGATGTCTCCGATGTATTTCTTTGCCGACATTAATCCCCTTTTTTGTCAGTTCCAGATACTCATATTTTTCATAATCAATTAATTCTCTTTTGCTAAGGGTATTGAGCATACTTGTAACCGTGGGCATTTTTACGCCAAGCCTTTTGGCAATATCCTTTACCCTGACAACTCTTTTTTCCTTGCCCAGATTAAAAATAGCCTCCAGATAATCTTCCATGGTTGATGTCAGAGGCTTTTTCGAGATATTATTTGTATCTTTATTTTGCATAGACACCTTTTATTATAAAAGTCAAACCATGTTTTGGTTATCTAATTATCACTTGAAAAATTCCAAGTCAAGCTTTTTTTATTGTTTGGGGTGCCGTTAAATTTCAGGGTAAACGCATTTGGAAATTTTATATGGCAAATGCGTTTACCCTGTGAGAATGCGGATTAAATCTTGTATAATTTTTTTATATTCGGTATAAAAATATTTTGCTTACTCATAATAATTTACTATCACATTTATTGATACCTAAAACCTGCATAAACAATCTTGAAAAATTTAAACTGCGCCTAAGCTTGTGAGAAATACGGGTTAATTTTGGAGGGTAACTGCATGTTGTTTACTGTTCTTCTTTATATCTCTCTTTTTGTCTTTCTTCTTGGCCTGATCTACAAGGTTTCCACCTGGTTCTCACGAAAAATAGGCATTGCATCTCAAAATTTTACGACATCTGAAAGAATATCAGCAGCATCAAAGGGCATACTGGGAGTTATATTCAGCCCCAAAATCCTTATTCTTGTCAAGGTTTTCATATTAGATGTTATTCTTCAGAGAAGAATTCTGAAAGAAGACTTCCTCCGGTGGATTATGCATATGCTGATATTTACCGGATTCATGATGCTGCTACTGATGCATGCCTTTGACTCTTTTATAACCGCACCTCTTTTTAAAGAATATTATTCTACTGTAAACCCGTTTTTATTTCTCAGGGATTTTTCCGGTATTATGGTTTTAGCCGGCCTGATGATCGCCGTTTACCGGCGCTTTATTCTGAAAGTGCCTCGCCTCAAAACCAGCCCCATGGACTACTATGCCATCATTATTCTAACTGTTATTATGATTTCTGGTGTTCTTCTCGAGGGTATAAAAATAACATCCTATACTGAATTTCAGAATATGGTGGAAAATTATTCCGGCCTTGATGATGAGGGAGAAATACTGGCGCTTGAAAAATTATGGGTTAAGGATTTTGGTCTGGTTTCCCCGAATGTTAAAGAGCCGATTGATCCAGCAATTATTCCCATTTCTAAAGAATTACACAATATGCATTGTGCTGAGTGCCATTCCTCACCCAAATGGTCGTTTACCGGTTATCCAGTCTCCAGGATTTTAAGCCCTGTTGCTTTATCGCTGGACAGGTCGGGAGTAACAACGCTTTTATGGTATATTCATTTTCTTGCATGCTTTATCGGCCTTGCTTATCTGCCTTTCAGCAAGATGTTCCATTTCATCGCCAGTCCTGTAAGCCTTCTTGCAAACGCTGTAATGGATAAAGACAAATCGCATCCTGCTAATATCGCAACCAGACAGGCAATGGAACTTGATGCATGTACACACTGCGGAACTTGCAGCCTTACATGTTCGGTCGCAGTGGCCTTTGATAAAATAGGCAACTTAAATATTCTCCCTTCAGAAAAACTGGTATTTCTAAAAACCTATGCCTCTGGCAAGGATTTAAAAGAAAATGAGATTAAAGCCATTCAGGAAGGAATTTATCTATGCACCAATTGTGACCGCTGCACAGTGGTATGTCCTGTTGGTATAAATCTCAGAGAATTGTGGTTTAACGTAAGGGAAGATCTCATTCAAAAAGGCAACCCAATACCTCTTGTGCTTTCACCTTTTTCTTTTTATCGCGGTTTGAATCAACAAAAGCTGGATTCAAAAAATTATTCAAATCCTGCGAGTCTGACAATGGATGCTATTACAGACAAATGCGAGTTAATGAAAAATCCTGATAAAGTAATTTCTTTAACTCCAGTTAATAAAGAATTTAAGGAAAAAGCAGATCATTCTTATCAGGCAACTACCTATTCCTATTGTTTTTCCTGCCAGAACTGCAGCACAGTGTGTCCGGTGGTGGGAAATTATGAAAATCCGCAAGAGACTCTTGGTCTGCTGCCGCATCAAATCATGCGTTCTGTCGGACTTGGCTTGAAAGATCTGGCTTTTGGTTCAAAAATGCTGTGGGATTGCGTAACGTGTTATCAATGCCAGGAACATTGCCCCCAAGGCGTGAAAGTTACCGATGTTTTGTATGAGCTGAAGAACCTTGCAATTAAAGAGAGTTTTAATAATGAATAAGAACTTAATTTGTAAAAGTTCACCACGGAACGACACAGAGTTTCACTGAAAATTATTAATAAGGAAGCCCAATTGATCAATTATCTCGGGTGCAATACAAAAAAGTGACATAAATTATATCAAGTAATCGTTGAACACGTATAATCAGCTTAATGTCGAATTACGAAGGAAGGTACTTAATAATTTTTAAAAAACATCCACACTTCTATATTCAATATTCCTTGTTCGACATTCATCATTCAATTGGTGCTTCTCGGCACCGAAATGGTCACGTTTTGTTCTATGTCACTTTTTTGTATTGCACCCATTATCTCAAAACTACTCGCTTGAGAGTGGGTCTATTGATAATTCAGTGTAATTCCGTGAAAAATCCGTGGTGAATTATTACCTCAATGGAAATAAAAAGATGAAATATGCATTGTTTCTTGGATGTAACATCCCTGCCAGGGTGCAGCAATATGAGACCTCGGCCAGGTCTGTGCTTGCTGAGATTGGCGTTGATATAGAAGATATTAAAGAGTTTAACTGCTGCGGTTATCCCTTAAGAAATTCGGATTTTAAGACATTTGTGCTCTTTTCCGCACGGAATCTGGCCCTGGCGGAAAAACTGGGTTTAAATATGATTACGCTCTGCAAATGTTGCTATGGCAGCCTGAAAATGGCGGAACACCATATGAAGGAAAATTCATTTCTTAAAGATGAAATCAATGAAACACTGGCAAAAGAGGGATTAGAGTATAACGGAAATCTTGAAATTAAACATTTTCTGTCAGCGCTTTATGCAGATATAGGAATCAATACATTAAAAGAAAAGATAACAAGGAGTTTCAAGGATATTAAAATTGCTGTCCATTACGGATGCCATGCTTTGCGCCCAAGTAATATTATGCAATTCGATGATCCCGCATCACCTGTTCTTTTCGACAGACTTGTGGAACTGACCGGAGCAACGAGCATTGACTGGGCATTAAAGCTTGAATGCTGCGGAGCGCCTGTACTGGGAATAAACGATGATCTTTCAATGAACCTGACAAAAAGGAAACTGACTGACGGGAAACAAGCAGGTGCAGACTATCTTTGCACTGCCTGCCCCTGGTGCCACCTGCAATTTGACAGCGTACAGAAGATGATGATAGAGCAGCGACGCTTGAACAATCATCTTCCGGCAATTCTATTCCCACAGCTTCTTGGGCTGGCTATGGGCATAGATAAGGAGATATTGGGAATAAATATGAATCTGATAAATATAAGGTAACCGTTTACGGTTATCAGTTTACGGTTCACGGTTCACGGTTTTTTTATTGAATTATGGGTGTTCCCTGGTTAAAAAAAAATCAGAATTTTGCCTTTAGTCAGAATATTTAGGAGCCACGATGCAAAACACTATAGCATTTGATACACTGGCTTATGCCAAAAAAATGAAATCGGCTGGTTTTACGGAACAGCAAGCGGAAGTTCAGGCTGAAGCCTTTATGGAAATCGTAGAGGGGAAGATTGCAAGCAAGCAGGATATATTGGACCTCAAGCGCGATATAAAAGAGCTTGAGTTGCGCCTGAAACATGATCTCACACTGCGACTCGGCGGCATGATGGTTACAGGTATCGCTGTTGTAGCTGCCTTGGTTAAACTGCTTTAGATTGCAATTTATGACCTTCCGAGGTATACTCTATAGGAGTACGTCACGACATTTTGTCGTAGAGCCCGTATTATCATAGGAAAATAAATGTCAGAAAAAAAGATCGGTGCTGTAATGGTTGTAGGCGGCGGAGTTGCTGGAATGCAGGCCGCACTGGATGCTGCAAATTCAGGCTTTTATGTCTATCTTGTTGAGAGATCAAGCTCTATTGGCGGAATTATGTCCCAGTTGGACAAAACCTTTCCGACCAATGACTGTTCCATGTGTATTATCTCGCCCAAGCTGGTCGAAGTCGGCAGACATATCAATATAGAATTACTCACTCTATCAGAAGTCAAAGACATATCAGGGGAAGGAGGAAATTTTGAGGTACAGGTAACTCAATACCCGCGTTATGTTGATATGGATAAATGTATCGCATGTGGTCTATGCGCACAAAAGTGTCCGAAAAAAGTTGCCAGCGAATATGATGAAAGACTTATAAAGCGCAAGGCAATATATTTAAAATACCCGCAGGCTGTCCCCCTTAAATATGCAATTGATTCTGAGAAATGTATCTTCTTCAAAAACGGCAGGTGCAAGGCATGCGAAAAATTCTGTCCTACCGGTGCCATCAACTTTGATGACCAAAAGAAAGATTTGAATCTCAAAGTGGGCTCAATCATCCTTGCCACCGGCGTCAGGGCTTACGATCCGGCAACTCATGACATTTACGGGTATGGGAAATCTCCTAATATAATTACCAGCCTGGAATTTGAACGCATTCTTTCAGCATCAGGCCCTTTTGGCGGACATCTCGTCAGGCCCTCAGATAAAAAGGAACCAAAAAAGATCGCATGGCTGCAATGTGTTGGATCAAGAGATACTCATATAGGAGCCAGGGGCTATTGCTCATCAGTCTGCTGTACCTATGCAATAAAAGAAGCCATGCTTGCCAAAGAACACAGCAAAGAGCCACTGGATACAGCTATTTTTTATATGGATATACGCACACACGGAAAAGATTTTGAAAAATATTACAACAGAGGCAGAGATGAAGCAGGCATAAGATTTATAAAATCGAAAATCAGCAATATTTTTCCGGTTGGAGATACAGGCAATCAAATCATACGATACATAGACGAAAACGGCAGAAGAGTTGATGAAGAATTTGATATGGTTGTCCTCTCAGTAGGACTTGGCATAAGCAAAGAAGTAATAGAACTGGCCGGGAAATTAGGTGTTAAACTTGATCATTATAATTTTGTATCAACTACAAGCTTTGACCCTGTAAAAACCTCCGTCCCCGGAATAGCTGTATGCGGAGCCTTTGAGGCTCCGATAGATATCCCAACATCAGTCATCGAGTCAAGCGCGGCAGCGGGCATGGCAGGAATCAGCCTTTCCGAATCCCGCTGGAGCCTGACAAAGAAAGAAGAAATTCCTGAAGAAATTGATATCCGCGGAGAACCTCCAAGAATAGGAGTTTTTATTTGCAGGTGTGGAACTAACATCGCCGGAGTAGTCGATGTACCGGCTGTAGTCGATTTTGCGAGTACCCTGCCGTATGTTGTTCATACAGAAGAAAACATTTTCAGTTGCTCGCAGGACACTCAGGATAAGATTACAAAGATAATAAAAGAAAAGCGTCTAAACCGCGTGGTTGTGTCAGCCTGTACTCCCAAAACGCATGAACCGCTTTTTCAGGAAACTTTAATCAATGCGGGTATTAATAAATACCTGTTTGATATGGCCAATATCCGCAATCTTTGTTCATGGGTCCACAGCAAAGAACCTGAAAAGGCAACCGAAAAGGCAAAAGAGCTGACCATGATGGCCGTGGCAAAGGTGGCCTTGCACGAACCTCTAATTGAACCGGAACTGGAAATTAACCAGTCAGCTCTAATCATAGGCGGCGGCATATCCGGTATGGCAGCAGCAAAAACTTTATCAGGACAAGGGTATCATACATATCTGATTGAAAAAAATGAAATGTTAGGTGGACAGGCACGGCATATCCATGAAACCTGGCAAGGTGAAGATGTACAGCAAAATCTAAATAGAATGGTTGAAGAAATTCAGTCGGATGACAAGATTGATGTCTATTTGAAATCAGAAATAACAAAGGTTGACGGTTTTGTCGGGAATTTTAAAACCAGTATCCAAAAGGACGGCAAGGAAGAAGTCCTTGAGCATGGTGTGACAATAATTGCATCAGGAGCCGAAGAGCTTAAGCCTGATAAGCATTTGTATGGCAAGGATCGCCGAGTTCTGACGGGTCTTGAATTGGACCAAAAATTTATTAAAAATGACAATTCTATCAAAAATATAAAATCAGCCCTGTTTATCCAGTGTGTCGGCTCAAGAATAGAAGAACGTCCTTATTGTTCAAAAACATGCTGTACCCATTCGATAAAAAACGCTTTGCAACTCAAAGAACTCAATCCGGAAATGGACATTTTTATTCTTTACAGAGATATGCGCAGTTATGGATTGCGCGAAGACCTGTACCGAAAAGCCCGGAAAAAAGGCATCCTCTTCTTCAGATACGACGTTAGTAAGGAATTAAGCGTAGATAATAATAATGGAGACTTGCGGATAAGCTTCACTGACTCCACAATTAAACGAAAGATTGAGATAAGGCCGGATCTTCTGGTTCTTGCATCCGCCATTATACCGCCAAAAAAAAACCCGCTTGCACAAATGTACAAGGTGACCCTTAATGATGACGGTTTTTTTATGGAAGCGCATGTTAAACTCAGGCCTGTTGATTGTGCAACAGACGGTGTATTTATTTGCGGATTAGCGCATGCGCCAAAGCCGATTGATGAATCAATAGCGCAGGCGCAGGCCGCAGCAACAAGAGCTGTAACGCTGCTTGCCAAGAAAACAACAAACATGAGCGGCACGGTTGCGTATATCGATCCTTTAAACTGCAGCAGTTGCGGTGTATGCATCAATATCTGTCCCTTTTCAGCACCATCTTTTATTGAGAAAGGCCCGTTTGCGGGCAAGGCGGAAATTAACTCTGTTCTCTGCAAGGGATGCGGGCTATGCACAGCATCATGCAGATCAGGTGCAATACATCTTAAAGGATTTGACAATGATCAGATATTTTCACAGATTTTTGCATTAGAAGAAGCAGTATAATGTAACTCAATGCTCAAATCCCAATTTGACAAAAATAATACTTTGCATTACAATATGTATTACGGAGGTGCAAAATGATTAGCTTAAGACTTGATCCTAAATTAGAACAAAATGTGGAAAACGCAGCAAAAATATTGGATGTAACAAAATCTGAATTAATCCGTAAAAGCATATCTGAATATATCAATAAAATAGTCCACCATAGCCCATGGGAAATAGGAAAAGGTTATTTTGGTAAATATTCCAGCGGGCAAGGAAATCTGTCGACAGACAGGAAAATACTACTGAAAACGAAAATCATGGCGAAAAGAAAATGAAAAAAATCCTTATAGATTCAGGGCCGTTAATCGCTTTATTTGACGCGTCAGACAAGCATCACCAAAGTGCCATAAATTTCATCAAAAACAACAAGTCATTATTAATAACCACGATAGCCTCAGTAACAGAAACATTGCATTTGTTGGATTTTAACCGAAATGCTCAGATAGATTTTTTGGAATGGGTAAATTACGGGGCTGTTGAAATTCACAATATCGAAAACTCAGATTTTGGCAGAATCAGGGAGTTAACTTTAAAATATCGTGATCTGCCTATGGATTTCGCTGACAGTTGTCTCGTGTTGTTGGCAGAAAAACTGAATATCCAGACTATTGCAACGATAGACAGGGATTTCACAATTTATAGAATCAAAGGCAAAAAGAAATTTAAGGTTGTACTTTCTTAAGGACTCGAACAAATTTTTTTTTAAAAATTATTTTAGTAGTTTGTAATTATTTAAATCGGAAAAAAAAGTATGACTGTTAATCGGTTAATCTCAAGTTATGAAAAACTGCCCACATTGGAGAAAAGCATTCTGCAAATTCTCTCCATTGCCTATCATCAACTAAATCAAACCCAGTTAAAACAATGTTTGATGCAGACAGGTATCAAAGCAGCCACTGGCGAAGGATTCGATTCCGTAACAAAGCATGGAGGATTTAAGTTGATGCGTCCTGCATTGGATACGTTACTTGAACAAAATTTCTTGCAAGGTAAAAATCGCAGTTATCTTCTCATTGATCGTCGAATTGTCGAAATCATCACGCGTCAGACAATCGCTGCTAAAAAGTTCAAGCCTTATCTGGAAGCGGTTCAAACTGTCCTTAATTTAACCGAAGAGACCCTGGGTACGAATTTGCGTCTTGAATCAGATCATCTATTTGCCGCTATTCGAATTTTATTTTATCAAAAAAAAATGGATCAAATAAAAAGCCTTTATCGCAAATATAAAGATAGAATAAAATACGTCGATTCATTGTCGGAGATATTGGGTGAAATCAGTTGTAATCCGTTTGACCCTGCCTGGGTTCAATCATTACCCGCAGAGATTCATACTAACCTATTCCAAAAGCCATTGATTGAAGACTTTCTTTATTGTCAAAACAAAGCTGAACACTTTGATTATATCGAGCAATTGGTATTATCGGATTCGGATAGATGTGAAAGTGGTTTGCAAGCGATTGTTTTGGAAAAATGGATGTTGACCGGAAAAAGCCGGAAAATAGAAAACTGGCTGAAAAAGCATCAAACCGATAATACGGAGAACAGTTTATGCCAGCAGGGATGGATGGCTTTTTTGCAGGGAAAAAATGAAAGGGCGATTCAATATTATGAGGCTGCATTTGAAATTTTGAAAAAGAATTCAGGAAAACGCAAAATTTATTTTGACAATTTTATGGGTGTTTTTTTTTGTATTAGCCTTGATGAAGGAGAATAGTACCCAGCGACTAAAGCAGGCTCGTACTCACCTGTTTGCCGTTAGTGCCGCGACACATTCGTTTTTTGATATTTATAGTTTATTGAATTATTCTTTACAATTTTTGACCGGCAATTCTAAAGCGGCTAACAATATATTTATTTATACTGATATTAGCCTTCTCTACAATTCTTATAGAAGGCATACAAATTTTATCGAATTATTTTTCAAAATTTTTACATATTATTGGATTGATAAAGACAAAGCCAAAAAAAAGTTGAATACAATCAAGGAACTATACAATTCAGCAAAAATCAATGCTTATCCATGGTTCAAGCATGAATTGGCGGGCTTGATCAATACATTGTCCGACAAAGGAGAAAAGACAACATATAAACCTGAATCAAGGTATTTAATTGATGTCGTTAAACAAACAAATATCTGGGAGCATACATTAAATGGCTTGTTAGCTCTGAAAGACAAAAGCCGTACAAAAACAGAACAAATTGACGATGATTTTCGCATGGTCTGGTTTCTTGATTACCGGGACAATGGTTATTGCGATATCAGTCCCCGTGAGCAAAAACGAAAACCAAATGGCAGTTGGACAAAAGGACGTCCAATTGCCTTGAAACGTTTGTGCAATGAATTGGAAAGCTTTTCCTATCTTACTCCGCAAGATAAACAAATTTTCAGCCACTTATATGCCAATGAATATAAAGATGGCTGGTACACGAATGTTGAATACATATTTGATGACAAATATTTGTTTGCGGTGATAGGACATCCGTTGATTTTTTTGCAGGATGGGGTCAGCCGGGTCGAACTGGTCAAAGGCAAGCCGGAATTACGGATTACAAAACAAAAGGATAAGCAAATATTTCTGGAGCTTTTCCCTGAACCTTCTTCAGGAAATGAGGGAAATTATCATGCCGTTAAAGAAACCGAGACCCGGATAAAACTTGTACAAATTGATGATGAATATCAACGCATGGCTGAGCTATTGGGAAAAGGAATCCACGTACCCGACTCGGCAAAAAATAAAGTTCAGAAAATTATTGAAAAATTTGCCTCTGATATTACAATTCATTCGGATATTGGTGGAAAAAGCGAACAATTGATTGAAGCCGAGGCAGATACCAAAATTCATGTGCATTTGATACCATTCGGCAATGGTCTGAAAATCTCTTTATTTGTACGTCCTTTGGGCTTGGGCGGAGCCTGGTATTCACCGGGTAGTGGCGGCAGGAATGTAATTGCTGAAATCAACGGCAAACGTTTACAGACCAGACGTGATTTGGCACAGGAAAAACAAAATGTAACGGAATTGATTGATAATTGTCCGACATTACAGCATTATGAAGAAAATCAAGGGGAATGGCTGTTAGATGAAATAGGTGATAGTCTGGAAGTTTTATTGGAATTTGATGAGTTGCGCCAACAAATTGTACTGGAATGGCCGGAAGGTGAAAAATTCAAGCTGGCCGGCCAGGCATCGTTAAGCCAATTTCATTTGAACATTAAACAACAAAAAGACTGGTTTGCTGCAACAGGTAACTTATTTATCAATGAACAGTTAGTTATAGACATGCAGCAATTATTGGCGCTCACGGAAAAAAATCAAAGCCGTTTCATAGAACTGAAAGACGGTCAGTTTATTGCTTTAACCAATGAATTTCGTAAGCGCTTGCAAGAACTTAACTGTTATTCTGAAAAATATGGCAAGGGTATACGTTTTCATCCGCTGGCAGCTCTGGCATTAGAAGGCCTGACAAATGGTGTCGGCCAATTGCAAACCGATATGGCCTGGAAATCTCATGTTAAAAAACTGCAAAGCGCTCAGGACTTCACCCCGCAGTTGCCTTCCACCTTACAAGCAGAATTGCGGGATTATCAATTAGAAGGTTTTCAATGGCTATCAAACCTGTCTCATTGGGACGTGGGAGCTTGTCTGGCAGACGATATGGGATTAGGCAAAACTTTGCAAGCGCTGGCAATGCTGTTGAAACATGCTCCGGATGGCCCCAGCCTGGTAGTTGCACCGACTTCTGTTTGCATGAATTGGTTAGCAGAAGCCAAACGTTTCGCTCCGACGCTGAATATGGTTCAGTTCGGCGGCGCAAATCGGGAAAAAATGCTGGATGGAGCAGATAAATTTGATATTATAGTATGCAGTTATGGTTTATTGCAACAAAATCGGGTGGACGAGATGCTGGCAACTATCCCATGGCAAATGGTTGTATTGGATGAAGCCCAGGCAATAAAGAATTTTTTTACCAAACGTTCACAAGCCGCGATGAAATTGCAGGCAAAATTCAAATTGATCACCACCGGAACTCCCATAGAAAATCACCTCGGAGAATTGTGGAACTTATTTCAATTCATAAACCCGGTCTGCTTGGTTCCTTAGAGAGTTTCAACAAAAACTTTGCAATACCGATTGAAAAATATAAAGACCGTCAGGCTCGGAGTCATTTACAAAAATTGATTCAACCTTTTATACTCCGTCGTACGAAAAATCAAGTATTGGAAGATTTGCCGGCCAGGACTGAAATTCGTTTGACAGTCGAACTTAGCAAAGAAGAAATGGCTTTTTATGAGGCACTGCGCCAACAAGCAGTCGCACAATTGTTTGAATTGAAAGAAAAATCCGGCGGTAAAAAATATTTGAAAATTTTGGCTGAAATCATGAAATTACGTCGGGCTTGTTGTAACAGTACACTGGTCAATGAAGAAATTGTTTTGCCCAGCAGCAAACTGGCCATGTTTGGCAAAGTCTTGCAGGAATTGCTGGAAAACAAACATAAAGCTCTGGTTTTCAGCCAGTTTGTGGGTCATCTTAGTTTAATACGTGCTTATCTCGATGAACAAAAAATATTCATTATCAATATCTCGATGGCAGCACCCCTGTCAAACAACGGAAAATTGCCGTAGATTCTTTCCAGGCGGGTAAAGGCGATGTTTTTCTGATTAGTTTGAAAGCCGGCGGATTGGGATTGAACCTGACTGCGGCAGATTATGTGATTCACATGGACCCCTGGTGGAATCCGGCGGTGGAAGATCAAGCCTCGGATCGTGCTCACCGAATTGGTCAACATCGTCCTGTCACGATTTATCGTTTGGTTGCCAGGGATACTATTGAAGAAAAAATTGTAGAAATGCATAACCGAAAACGGGATTTGGCGGATAGTTTGTTACAGGGCAGTGATATGAGTAGTAAAATTTCCAGTAAGGAATTGTTGGAATTGATAACGAATTAACTGTTCGCGCTAAGGAGAAAATAATAATGGAAGATTGGGAACCTAGAATAGTCAGTTTCTTGTGCAACTGGTGCAGCTATGGAGCGGCCGACCTTGCAGGTATCAGTCGTATGCAGTATCCACCCAATGTCAGGGTAATAAGGATTCCATGCGCCGGCAGGATGAGCCCAAAGTTTATTCTGGCAGCTTTCATGAAAGGTGCGGACGGAGTCTGGGTATCAGGATGTCATCCAGGAGACTGCCATTATCTGGAAGGTAATTATTATGCCCGCCGGAAATTTGCTCTTTTTAAAAATCTTATAGAATATATGGGAATTGAGCCGGGCCGTCTCCATTTCTCATGGATATCCTCTGCTGAATCCACAAAGTTTGCAAGCACAGTTAAAGAAGTCACCTCGGCAGTAAAGGTACTGGGTCCGAGGAAACATGGGATAAAAGAAACGTTTACGGTTAACAGTTGACGGTTAACGGTTAACGGTTAACGGTTAAAATGCTTCAGTCGTTGCATGGTTCGTAACCGTGCACGACTTGAAACTTGAAATTGGAAAGTAGAAATTGGGAAGAACAGTACAAAAGCATAAAGGCCAAATTTCTAATTTCTAATTTCAATGTTCCGTGAACGCTTACCATAGTTCATTGAAAAAACTATAAACTGTGAATCGTTATAAGGTTGCTTAATATGCATATGTTAGAATACACAGCAAAAATTAAAGAAATATCGGCAAGACTCTTAAAAGAAGAAAAAGTTGAAATGGTCATCGGCTTCCGTAGGGGAACCGTTCCCATGATGAATGAGCCATGTTTTGTGAAAACCCAGGAAGATGTAAAAGAACTTGTATGGGACAGCAACTGCGGGATAAATCTGGCAAACTACCTGACCGGCAGAAAAGAAAAAATAGGGATAATTGCCAAGGGCTGCGATTCAAGGAATATTGTAACCCATATAATAGAAAACAAGATAAAAAGGGAGCAACTTCTTATAATCGGTGTGCCGTGCAAAGGAATGATTGATAAAAATAAAATAACTTCCATGTTTGAAAATGAAATAAATGAAGTCTTGGAAGACGAAGAAAATATAATTGTAAAAGGAGAAGGTTTTGAGAAGACCTTAAATAAAAATGATGTATTACAGGAAAACTGCAAAATATGCATACACCGAAATCCAGTTATATATGACGAGCTTGCTGCCGATCTTTTAGATGAACAAAAAAATATAGATAGATATGAGGATGTGCGCAAAATCGAGGCCATGGCGACTGAAGATAAATGGAAATATTTTGAAGATCTCCTATCTCCCTGCATTCGCTGTTATGCTTGCAGGAATGCATGCCCTCTTTGTTACTGTCCCACATGCTTTGTGGACGAATCAAGACCACAGTGGGTAGGTAAAAGCACAAACCCTGTTGATACAAGGACATTTCACTTTTTAAGGGCATATCACTGCGCAGGCAGATGTACTGATTGCGGCGCCTGTGAACGGGCATGCCCAATGGGAATAAAAGTAAGGTTATTCACAAAAAAACTGGAAAAGGACTGCCTTGAACTTTATGGCTGGGAAGCAGGTCTGTCCTTAGATGAACGGCCGCCACTTGATACATACAGGCCCGATGATCCGGAAGATTTTATCAAATAAAGGCAAAAATTCACCACGGAACGACACGGAGTTTCACTGAAAATTATAAGCAATAAGGTAGCCGTTCACGGCTTGAAACTTGAAACTGGAAAGTAGAAATTTGGGAGAGATAAAACGAGTTTACGAGTTGGATGCTTACAAACTCGCAGAATACAAAGCAATAGTTGAAAAACTTGGCCCCAAATTGAATACGTTCATCAACAGTACAAAAGCATGAAGGCCAAATTTCTAATTTCTAATTTCAACGTTCCGTGAACGCTTACCCAATAAGTAAATGAGAAGAGTACTTTGATAATTCAGTGTAATTCCGTGAAAATCCGTGGTGAGCTATTACAATAAAAGGCAAATTCTATGAAGTTCATAAATATTGACAAAAAAAACTGGGCCGGCGGACTCGAAAATTTATATGAAAATTATAGATTATTCGGCCCTGTAAAGAATAATAAACATCATGTTTTTAAAGAACTCAGTAAAGGTGAACTCCCGGATCTTAATTATCTTAATACACTTCTTTCACCAAAATCCATTATTTTTCCCCAGTCTGAGACAATGTTTGAATATTCTTTAGATGAAAGCAAAAAAGATCATCATATATTAAAAGAAATAAATAAAGATTATTCACCGCGGGTTTTAATAGGAATAAGGCCATGTGATGCAGCATCTTTTCTGCTTGTTAAACGTAACTTTGACACACCTGAATATAAAGATCCTTACTGGCTGAGCGCTTATGAAGCAACAATATTTATAGGGCTGGCTTGCAGTAGTCCATGCAGCACTTGCTTCTGTACAAGTGCCGGCTGTGGGCCTTTTCACGAAGACGGACTAGATCTGCTCCTCGTTGATGAAGGGGAAAACTTTATTGCAAAAATTTTAACTCCAAGGGGTGAAAACTTTATAAAATCCGCAGGTTGGGAAACTGAGACCGACCCCACTGCTGCGGAAAAAATAATCAAAAATATGAAAATAAAGGCAGAAGAAAAAATAGCCTCTTTTGTCTCAACTGATCAGCTAAAGAACAAATCAACCATCGATCTATATGCCGCACCCTTTTGGGAGGAAATAGCTTTTGCATGCATAAACTGCGGAACATGTACCTATGGCTGCCCAACATGCTGGTGTTTCGATATACAGGATGAAGTCAGCAGGAATTCCGGCATACGTATGCGCAACTGGGATAGCTGCATGTATCCTTTGTTTACACTCCACGGCACTGGATACAATCCGAGAGACACCAAGGTGCAAAGAGTTCGTCAGCGTTTCATGCACAAACTTAAATATTATGTGGACAGATACAATGACGGAATTCAATGTGTAGGATGCGGGCGCTGCATTCGATTATGTCCGGTTAATATCGATATACGAAGGGTCTGCGATATTATGAACAACTATAATGATTGTCGATTGATGATTGATGATTGATGACTGGTGACTGGTGACTGGTGACTGGTGACTGGTGACTGAAGGTATTCTATTAATTTTATAACAAAAAGACAGAGCGAAGCGATTCCACAAATCATCAATCAACAATCTTAACTATGAGTTCACAAACAGCTTGCACAGTTGTTATTGGCAACCAAGCCAGCAATTTGTAATATCAATGGAGGAATACATTGCAAAATCCGTACCTGCCTTATCCGGTTCGCATTGATGAAATAATAACTGAAACCGAAGATAAAAATCTCAAAACATTCAAACTGGTTTTTTTAAACCCTGATGATGAAGAAAAATTTTCTTATATGCCAGGTCAGTTTGCCGAACTTTCTGTGGCAGGAAAGGGTGAAATACCCATTGGGATTGCATCATCTCCAACTGAAAAAGGATTTCTAAAGTTCACTGTCAACAAGGTTGGACTGGTTACAACCTGTCTCCATTCAATGAAGGCCGGTGATATTATAGGCGTCCGCGGACCGCTTGGCCGCCACACATGGGATATACTGAAAGGAAAGAATGTAGTAATAATCGGCGGCGGTTTTGCCTTTACAACTCTCCGCTCATCCATAATATATATGCTTGATCCTTTAAATCGTATGAATTTTAAAGAGATTCATGTTATATACGGTTCCAGATCACCCGGTATGCTGCTTTACAGGGATGAACTTGCAGAATGGGAAACTCGTGACGATATAAATATGCATATCACCGTGGACGGAACAGATGACCCGGACTGGAAATACAATGTCGGTTTTGTACCGACCATCACCGAACAAAAAGCTCCGCCCGGGAATTCGGATACATATGCTTTAATATGCGGCCCCCCCATTATGATCAAGTTTACCCAGCCTGTGCTTGACAAACTCGGATACACCCATGATCATATAATGATGTCACTTGAAATGCGAATGAAATGCGGCATAGGGATATGCGGCCGATGTAATATCGGGAAAGAATATGTATGCAAAGATGGTCCTATCTTTACACTGGCAGAGTTGGATAATATGCCAAAAGAATATTAGCTCACTGTTGCCGATTTACACTTTTTAGAGGTGATTCCGGCTTTGACCAAAAATAAAGTGAGATGGAGTTTGAAGTGCCTAAAATGCCTAAAGTTAAGGAATGCTACCATTTTATATATTCCTTAAAACATCAATACACGAGAGGGCAAACTCCTGTAGCTTTTGGCTTATCAATTAACACGCCGAAGGCGTACCACAACTTTAGGCATTTTAGGCACTTTAGCTCACTTTAGACACTTGTAATTTTTTATGTTTGTACAAATTTTGAAAGATCCCTTTTTTAATATTGACATTAAATAAATAATAAGATAATGAATATTGATAAACAAAAAAAGTGGAGCTACAGGCCGTAGGCCATATGAATGAAAAATAATTAATTAAAGGAGGATTGTTAAATGCCACAAGTAGAATATGGGGGAGTAACATTTACCGTAGATGAGGACGGATTTATCGATGATTTTAATAACTACTGTCCAGAGTGGTTACAGCATGTTAAGAAGGAAGAAGGTATTGAGGAGTTAAATGATGAGCACATGAAGCTCGTTCAAGTGCTCAGGGAATACTATGAAAAAAACGGTATTGCACCAATGGTTCGTGTCCTTTCAAAGGTTACAGGCTTCAAACTGAAGCATATATATGAGCTTTATCCGTCCGGACCAGGCAAGGGAGCCTGTAAGATGGCCGCTCTTCCAAAACCGACCGGATGCGTCTAATCTGAAAATTGAAAATCTAATTCTTCAAAAAAGGCTCTGCTTTCTAAAGCAGGGCCTTTTTTTTCTGGAGACAAGATGATACTTAAAGTTAAAACCAGAGCCAAAACAGAATTAATCGATATTACTTCAGAAATACAGAATTTGGTTAGATCCTCCAGTATAAAAGAAGGCTTTTGCATGCTTTATGTGCCTCACACTACTGCGGCTGTTACGATTAATGAAAGTGCTGATCCCAGCGTTAAATCCGATATCTTAATGATTTTAAACAAAATCATCCCCTGGGAAGCTGGATATCGTCATCTTGAAGGAAATTCACCTGCCCATATAAAATCGACAATTGTCGGAGCTTCAGAATTAATTGCAATAGAAAACGAGGAACTTGTGCTGGGTACGTGGCAAGGGATATTTTTCTGTGAATTTGACGGTCCAAGAAATAGAAAAGTTAATGTGCATTTAGCTTAAACCTAAATTGAGCGATTTTTTACTCGATCTGCGCTGATCTCTTGCGCATAAAGGCTTCGCAAAAATCCTTTACATATCCACGGGTATGCCTGCGGTTTTTGCAAATCCTTATGCATCAAGATCTCAACACATATCTTCGCAAAAAATCGCTCAACTTAGGTTAAAGAAAATAAAGAGGAAAAAACACATGCCTCCAATGGATGATACAGATAGAACTATTCTAAACCATATACAGTCTGACTTCCCAATAACCTCACGCCCCTACCTCACTATTGCCGGAGATTTGGGTCTTTCTGAAAACGATGTTATAAAACGACTTGCCAGGTTGAAAAAAAATAAAATAATTCGTCGAATCGGCGGTAATTTTGTCCCTGAAAAATTAGGATTCGTGAGTACACTTTGCGCAGCAAAAGTAGAAGAGGACAAAATTGATCTCTTTGCCTCCATAGTCAACCGATATCACGGGGTAACCCACAATTACCAACGGGACAGTGAATTTAATATATGGTTTACCTTTATCGCTCCAAGCATGGAGGAGATAGAAGAAAATCTTGAAAAGATATCTAAAAAGACCGGTATAAAAGACATAATCAACCTGCCCGCAACAAAAGTATACAAAATAAAAGCTCACTTTGATCTTTAGGCCTTAATTTTCATGAAAGATATACGCATTGCAGCAGTAATCTCAAATTCACCTGTCAACAAAACCAGGCGCAACCTTGATCAAATGGTCAGGTTGGTAGAGGAAGCTAAAAAAAAAGGTGCATCTATAATCTGTTGTCCTGAGATGAATATTACGGGTTATAGTACCAGGGAAGACATAATTGATGCGGCAGAACCGGTTCCAGGGCCAATAACAAGAGAAATAGTAAAACTGGCTGAATCCGAAGATATTGTAATTCTGGCTGGAATTGCTGAAAAGGATAGCAAGGGAAGGATATTTGCAAGCCATCTAATCATAAAACCTCATGAATCTCCGGGTGTTTACAGAAAGGTGCACATTTCCCCGCCTGAACGCACCATTTTCACACCAGGAAACAAAATCCCCCTGTTTGAGTCGCATGGAGTTAAATTCGGCATCCAGCTTTGCTATGACGCCCATTTTCCCGAGCTTTCTACCCATATGGCAATAAACGGTGCTGATATTATTTTCATTCCACATGCATCACCGCGAGGAACGTCTGATGGGAAATTCAGATCATGGATGTGGCATCTTCCTGCCAGGGCCTATGATAACAGCCTTTTCGTCATTGCATGCAACCAGACCGGTGATAATGGAAAAGGACTCAATTTTCCCGGCGTTGCCATGATAATCGGTCCGTCAGGTGAGGTTCTATCAAAAGACTTGAACGGAAAAGAAGGAATACTGGTTTATGATCTTAAAGTGGATGAGATTAACAGGGTAAGAAATCACAGAATGCGATTTTTCCTCCCTAACAGAAGGCCTGAACTTTATTCAACTTAGGTTTAATCCAAACATTTTAATGGTTGCCTTAACAGGTCGTCCAAAAAGAAACTCCAGATTCTCCGGATCCATTTTTCCTTTTTTAACAACAAGTTCGCGTATAGAATCATCATAACTAAAAATATCATATATCCCCTTTATTGCCTCATTCTTTTTTTCTCCATCCAGCTCCCTGACAAAATGCTCGATTTTATCATACGAACAACGAGATTGATGTTCTTCAATCAGGTTCCACAGACCTTCAACTCTACAAACAAGATCTTTTCGAGTTAGTCGATTTTTAGAATAAATCCGTTCTATCTCCCGCGTGTCCCAGCATTTAAGTACCCTGCATTCAACAGGTCTTGCATCATAAATCTTACACGAATTGTCCTTTTCATCAAAAAAAATGCATTCCCAGGAATCATTCTTCCCTTTTATTTTTATTAAGTCTGAAGTTACTGGAATAAGACACCCTTTAATATTATCATATGCTGGCTCGCCTTTTCTTATGGTATATAAATATTTTATCAGAATCAGGCCTTTTTCAATAAGCATCTTATCTTCAACATGAAAACAGGGCCCACCTTTCTTGCAGCAGGTACCACAGCGTTTGCATTCTGAATCAGGAATGATATGATTTTTATTGTCTGTCTTAATCATATTTTAATTTTAACAAAATTTTTTGACAATTCATATAAAAAAGGCCATTTGCTTCCACAAATGGCCTTTTATCTTTATGCCATAACTTTAAAACCGTTTACGGTTAACAGTTTACAGTTAACTGGTTGATCAATCTGATTGCATCGCTCTCTAACCGTGAACCGATAACTGTAAACCGTGAACGGTTACCTTATTTGTTTTCTTTTTTTTTATCCTCATCGCAAATGGATTTTGGATCTGCCAGCAGTTTTAAGGTTTCATAACGCTCCATATACTCCTTTTCAAGACGAACGGTCAGTTTTTTAGACTCCTCTGGAAATGATTTTTGCAGAGAAGCATACCGCACCTCTCCTGACAGGAATTCCTGGAAGTTTCCATCAGGCTTTTTGGAATCGAGGATAAAGGGATTCTTGCCCTGGGCCTTTAAAACAGGGTTGTAACGGTACAAAGGCCAGTAACCGGACTGTACTGCCAGTTTTTCCTCTTCCTGACTTTTACCCATACCTTTTTTGATTCCATGATTGATGCATGGCGCATAACCCATTATCAAGGATGGCCCGTCATAGCTTTCGGCTTCGGTAAAAGCCTTTAACATTTGCTGTTTATTTGCCCCCATAGCCACGCTGGCAACATATACATAGCCGTATGTCATGGCCATGCGTCCCATATCTTTTTTGCATGTTTTCTTCCCTGAGGCTGTAAACTTGGCAACCGAGCCTGTTGGGGTGGCCTTTGAAGCCTGGCCTCCTGTATTTGAATAGACCTCTGTATCAAACACCATGATATTAATATCTTCCCCTGTGGCCATCACATGGTCAAGACCGCCAAATGAGATGTCATATGCAGAGCCGTCTCCAAGAAAGATCCAGTATGACTTTTTTGTAAACAACAGGGACATATCGGCTATTTCACACAAGACAGGGTTATCTTTGTAATCCGGCAAAAGGGCTTTAAGCTGGTCCCCGAATTTTTTGGATCCTTCGGCATCTTTCATATTATCCAGCCAGCCCTGCAAGGCATTCTTTACTTTCTTTGGAATATTAGTATTTAGCGCTTCGTGCATCAGGTCGGCCAGCTTTTTGCGTCGCTGCATTGTTGCCAGAAACATCCCATAAGTAAATTCTGCGGGATCTTCAAACAGAGAATTTCCCCAGGTAGGGCCAAAGCCGTCTTTATTAACACAGTAAGGAATAGCAGGAGCGCTGCCGCCCCAGATCGAAGTACATCCGGTTGCGTTGCCAATGATCATTCGCTCTCCAAAGAGCTGTGTAAGGAGTTTGGCATACGGGGTCTCGCCGCATCCTGCGCAGGCGCCGGAGAACTCAACCAATGGCTGGAAGAACTGGCTGCCTTTGATGCTGTTTCTTTTAATTAGATTATCCCGCACAGGTACTTTAACGGCAAATTCATGGTTTGTAACCTGAGCTTCTGTCTGGGACTCAATCGGCTTCATCACAAGGGCCGGTTTTTTGGCTGGACAGATGTCTGCACAATTGCCGCACCCCATGCAGTCAAGCGTGTTTACCTGCATGCGGAAATAGTATCCTTCAAGCTCCTTTCCGATAGCTTTTATTGCCTTAAACCCTTTAGGAGCCTTGGCTAACTCTTCGTCTGTCAAAAGAACAGGTCGTATGGCCGCATGCGGGCAAACCATAGCGCACTGGTTGCACTGTATGCAATTGTCCATATCCCAGGTTGGAACATTAATAGCCACGCCCCGTTTCTCATATTTTGTTGTAGCTACAGGGAAAATACCATCCGGTGTAAAAGCGCTGACAGGAAGTTTGTCTCCCTGCTGGGCCAATATGGGGCGCATCACATTTTTGACAAAATCAGGTTCGTCTGTGGCGGCAACCGGACTGTCGGAAGCATCAATCCAGGATTTCGGATATTTGATTTCAACCAGATTATCTAAGGTCTTATCCACTGCTTCGTAGTTCATATTGACGATCTTTTCACCCTTTTTGCTAAACAGCTTTTTAATCTGGTCTTTGAGATAGGCAATAGCATCTTCCACAGGAATAATATTTGCCAGTTTAAAAAAGGCGGTTTGCATGATCATGTTAATCCTGCCACCCAAACCCACCGAAGATGCTATTTTAACTGCATCAATATTATAGAACTTAAGCTTCTTCCTTGCAATAAAGCGGCGCATATGAGCAGGAAGCTTTTTCTCCATATCTTTTACCGTCCAGCTCGAATTTAGCATAAAGGTCCCACCGTCTTTGATGCCTTCAAGGACATCGTAGATTTCCACATATTTTGATTTGTGACATGCTATATAATTCGCTGAATCTATTAGATATGTGGACTTAATGGGCGTTTTGCCAAAACGAAGGTGAGAGATTGTAATGCCACCGGATTTTTTGGAGTCATAGGCAAAATAAGCCTGAGCAAACATATCCGTGTTATCACCAATAATTTTGATTGCGCTCTTATTTGCGCCTACGGTTCCGTCAGCTCCCAACCCCCAGAATTTGCATTGCACAGTTCCTTCCGGAGCCACATCAAATCCCTCTTCTACTTCCAGGGAAGTGTTTGTGACATCATCAACAATACCAACGGTAAAGTGATTCTTAGGACCGGCAGAATTCATGTTGTCAAAGACAGCCTTAACCATGCTGGGAGTAAACTCTTTGGAGCCAAGACCATATCTTCCACCGACTATTACGGGCATTTCACCTCGTTCCATATAGGCCGTGCATACGTCTTGATATAAAGGATCGCCCAGCGCACCCCTCTCTTTTGTCCTGTCAAGAACTGTAATGCGATCAACAGTTGCGGGTATTGCGGCAAACAGATGCTCAACTGAGAAAGGACGGTACAGTCGTATCTTGACAAGACCGACCCGTTCTCCTTTGTCAATTAGATAATTGACAACCTCCTCGATTGTTTCACAGGAAGAACCCATGGAAATGATGATTCTTTCCGCATCAGGATCTCCTGCATAATCAAAAAGCCGATATTTGCGACCGGTCAGGTTTTCAACCTTTTTCATACATTGACCGACAATGGCAGGAATTTTTTGATAATAGGGGTTGGACACTTCTATGCCCTGGAAATAAATATCCGGATTTTGGGCAGTTCCCCTTAGTTCGGGCCTTTCCGGGTTTGCGGCTCTGGCACGAAACGCCTTAACCGCGTCCCTGTTTACCAATTTAGCCATGTCATCGTAGTCTATCATTTCGACTTTTTGAATTTCATGTGAAGTACGAAACCCGTCAAAGAAATGAATAAAAGGAACAGATGCCTCAACTGCTGCAAGATGTGCTACAAGGCCCAGGTCCATGACCTCCTGTACTGAAGCAGATCCCAGGAGGGAGAAACCTGTCTGTCTGACAGCCATGATATCCTGATGGTCTCCAAAAATGGAAAGAGCATGTCCTGCAATTGCGCGAGCCGTGACATGAAATACAGCCGGCAGCACTTCGCCCGACATCTTATACATGTTTGGAATCATCAAAAGAAGACCTTGTGAAGCAGTAAAGGTCGTAGTAAGGGCACCTGCAGCCAGATTTCCGTGTACGGCCGCTGCTGCACCAGCTTCTGACTGAAGTTGTCGAACCAGCATGGTTTGTCCGAATACATTTTTAAGACCATTGGCTGCCCATTCATCGCACATTTCTCCCATTCCCGATGAAGGGGTAATAGGATAAATGGCAGCAGCATCACTCATAGCATAGGCCACATGGGCTGCTGCTGTGTTTCCATCAATTGTTTTCATTTTTTTTGCCATAGCGCCGCTCCTTTGTTAAAATGTCAAAATAATGAGAGCCATAAATAATACCGGCAAATAAAATATTTTATAACTCTTTAGCTTTTTGAAAATATATCCACTTCAGCCAGTTAATACAACATAAAACCGAATTTCTGATAACTATAAATTATTTTAAGTCGTATGTAAAGAAAAAAGTTGGTTCTAAAAAATGAACGTCATTTAAATAATAAATTTCTGATAAAAATCATTGCCCTTATCATCTGTTATTATAAACGCAGGAAAATCCTTGACGGTAATCAAAAAGATAGCCTCCATGCCAAGCTCAGGATATTCAATGGTTTCAATATCAGTTATACACTCTTTGCCCAGCCTGGCTGCAGTTCCACCAATACAGCCAAGGTAAAATCCTCCGTGTTTTTTACAGGATTCTGTCACAATTCCGGAACGGTTTCCTTTTGCCAGCATAATCAAAGAACCCCCATGCTCCTGAAAAAGCGGCACATAGGAATCCATGCGCCCCGATGTAGTAGGCCCGAAGGAACCGGAAGGATAGCCTTCAGGGGTCTTTGCCGGACCTGCATAATAAACAATATATTTTTTGAGATATTCAGGAAGGCCCTGACCTGTTTCAATTTGTTCCTTGATTTTTGCATGGGCTATATCCCTTGCAACAACAAGCTTACCTGTAAGCAAGAGGCGCGTTGAAACAGGATATCCGTTTAAAATGCCGCTTATCTCATCCATTGATTTATTCAAATCAATATTAACCGCATTATGGTCTGTCCAGGTGGGCTTCGGCAAATATCTTTCCGGATCAGTCTCAAGTCTTTCCAGAAAAATTCCTCCTTTTGTAATTTTCGCCTTAATGTTTCTGTCAGCGCTGCAGCTAACACCAAGACCAATCGGGCAGGATGCTCCGTGACGCGGAAGGCGTATCACCCTTATGTCATGACAAAAATATTTACCTCCGAATTGTGCGCCTATTCCAGGTTTTCGTGATATGCCAAGCAACTCAGCTTCAAGTTCATAATCTCTGAATGCCCGCCCGAATTCGTTCCCTGTGTAAGGAAGACTGTCAAGATATCCTGCTGAAGCAAGTTTCACTGTTTTCAGGTTCGCTTCAGCAGAAGTTCCCCCCACTACAAAAACAAGATGATAAGGCGGACATGCTGAAGTGCCCAGCGACTTCATTTTGCTTTTCATGAAGTTTATAAGCTCATCCGGTTTTAAAACAGTTTTTGTTTTCTGATAAAGAAAAGTCTTATTGGCGGAGCCTCCTCCTTTTGCAATAAAAAGAAAATTATATTCATCTCCCTGTGTTGCATACAGCTCAATTTGTGCGGGAAGATTACAACCTGTATTTTTTTCGTCATACATTGTCAAGGGAGCTAATTGTGAATAACGAAGATTGTTTTTTGTATAAACATTAAAAACACCCCTTGACAGAGACTCTTTATCGGAAAAGTTTGTCCAGACTTGCTGCCCCTTTTTACCTGTTATAATAGCCGTTCCTGTGTCCTGGCACATGGGGAATACGCCTTCGGCAGAAATAACCGCATTTTTCAGCATCTCAACCGCAACATATCTGTCATTATCGGAACTCTCCGGGTCATTAACAATATTTGCCAGTAATTTAAGTTGAGACGGCCTCAGCAGAAAGGATATATCTCTAAACGCCTGCTCGGCAAGAAGAGTAAGCCCCTCTGAGTCAATTTTTACTATATCCAGGCCTTCAAAGGATTTCGAAATAACATGCTCCTGAGTTAACAGGCGATATTCCGTATAATCATCTCCAAGAGTAAACATATCCTGATATAAAAATTCTGCCATTAAAAGACCTTTTTTTCAGAAAGGATTAATTTATAAGTAGTTGGCTTCAGGTTCAAGATGGTAAATCGTCAGTCATAAGTTCTCTTTCCCGACGTTCCCTCTTCTTTGAGGTATCTGTTTATTTAATTCAATATATTTAGCATAGAGTTCAATGTCCTGAAATCTTCCCTGTTTTTTTAGAAGTTCTAAAAGTCGCCCCAAAGTAGCCGGCAGTCTTTTACCTTTTTGGGCTATATCTAAAAAAGTCCCCATTCCTGTAAAAATATCATTTTCGTCTGACGAGATAAGTTGATAAAGAGCGAGTGTTTCTTTTTGAAAGATTGTCCATACACTCACCAGGCCAGTTAGATTATTATCTTTTGCTCTTTCTA
>Ga0255432_1036_pt1 | contig 25554 bp, 17 predicted proteins | sample ANMaggSeSYBR02I6_FD_182656 | JGI IMG/M metagenome (GOLD analysis project Ga0255432, IMG submission 182656) | Sediment cell enrichment communities from methane seep in Santa Monica Basin, California, United Staets - ANME aggregate JGI... | ecosystem: Environmental > Aquatic > Marine > Cold seeps >...
CTTTTGCTGTTACGTCTTCTTTGAAGGTCTCGAACAGAAAAAAAGAAATCAGCATGCAGTAGTAAAATGCGGAGTTTTGACCGAATCGAAGGAATTAGATTTTAAACTGGCGGCTTAATCCTACCCGCACAGCTTGAATTTTTTTAAAAGCTTTTTTTAAAGCACGCATTTTTTTTAAAATTATTCAAAAATTATTAAGAGGATCTTCCTATCTTCATTATTTTAATAAATAACAACTAATAATTACATGCACGTAGTACTTGGCGATATAATTCGGTGTAAAACTATATCCAAAAAATAAAAAGCCCGTCTCACCTGCCGACATATATATACAACGTTTCACTCACGGCTGCCACACAGTTGTATAGAAACGCTATTCTTGGTATTATAAAAAAGCTTTGTTGCGACATAGTCAGTATATGTCATGCTATTTTGCATAACAAAAAATATCAAGCTTTTTCGCCTTTTATTTACTTTTGTTGTGAGTATCGGAAAAGAACGCTAACCCGGATAATGAGGGAGAGAGTCTACGTTTGACCCTTGGGGATTCCCATTAAGAGTCAAACGTAGACTCCCCTATTCTTTTTTATTGAACAAAGGAAGTATTTACTCCTTATAATCTGTTGCTTTCACAACCGGCTTCACGGTTTATTATATTTTTGACATGAATAGCTCATATCTGTTGCGCACTGGATTTGTTTGCATTAGGATGACCCCAGTTTTTTACTTACTACTTACAAAGGCCAGGTTACCTTGCCCACTGGTGATAGCGAACCTTACGATGTAATATGAGAGAAAGAAAAGATGCATGAACGAAAACATATAACAGTTGCAACCTTAGTGGTGGTGATACTTGCATTGGGTCTGTTTTTAACATGGTTTACATGGAATCTTACGAGCCGCAAATTATCTGAGGATGCGTTAGAGCAGGCTATGCTCGTGGCTCGATCGATTAACCCTGAACGATTGCAAAGTTTAAAAGGCAATAAAGCCGACTTAAATTCACCGGATTATCTCCGAATTAAAGATCAATTAACCCAAATTCGTCAGGCCTATAGAGCATGCCGTTTTCTCTACCTGATGGGGCGTAAAAGCGATGGGACTGTTTTTTTCTTTGTGGATTCCCAACCACAGGATTCCAAGGACTATGCGCCTCCTGGACTTATTTACGAGGAGGTGTCAAACGAATACCTGTATGTATTTGATACCGGAAAAGAGTGTACAGTTGGACCGATTAAGGATCGCTGGGGTACTCTGATAACCAGTCTGGTCCCAATCTATGCTTACGAAACAAACGAATTGATTGCTGTACTGGGTCTGGATATTACAGCCAGGGATTGGAATAAAAAGATCATATTACAGTGTTTGCTACCGGCAGGTCTAACTATATTTATAATGCTTCTCACTATCTTCCTCTTTATACTTAACCGAGATCGACAAATCATTAAGATGCAATATGATAAAAAACACCAAATTGCCACAGAACTGCAACAGACTTTGCAACACGTTAAAAGACTCCAGGGGATACTGCCTATTTGTGTAAAATGTAAAAAAATAAGAGATGATAAAGGATATTGGAACAGGATTGAATCATACATCAGTGAGCACTCTGAAGCTGATTTCAGCCATGGTATTTGCCCTGAATGTGCCAAGAAACTTTACCCTGATTACATTGATGATGAGTAGAAAAACACATGTGTCAAAGGGTCTTTTGACTCTTGAGCGAATTTCAACCTCAAGGGCGTCGCGATAATATTTTTCTGCAAGCTCGTATTCCTGCTTATTGAAGCCAAATTATCCGATGATCATGCAGCAAAGAGTCTGAGAAAATTTCAAAAGATTCTCAATATCCCGGCAGTTCAGCTTGTCAATAAAAGCGGTATCTGCAAACTTGTTTCCAATAATAATTTGAAAATAATGATAATCAGTGCAGATCACTGGCTATCATTGCTGCCGTAATGGAATATACTAAATTCTAAAAAGGTTTAGAGGACTTTCTTTGATCTTCTGGTTTGCCTCTTTTAATTTTTCTTCACTGGATATTACTGCTACAGCCTGTTTTTTTTCTTTCTGGTTAAAATATTTTTCTGCAACTTTTAATACCTGATTGCGCTTTAATGAAAGAAGATTTGTTTTGAAACGTTTTCGAGCATCATCTGACAATGAAATCAGCTTTCTGTAAAATGCTTTTCTTGCAGCAGGGCCTGGAGGATGGGGTTTATCTATCTCAGAGCATATTTGAAGGATCGCTTCTTTGATGTCTTCATCACTGTAGTCTCCTGATTTAATGAATGTCATCGAGTCATCATATACTTTCAGAGTAGATACTATATGCGGATCTCTGTAAGAACAGAAGGAGAAAACGCCGTTTTCTGAGTTATATATTGAAAAACCGCCGTATGCGCCGCCTTTTTCTCGAATTTCCCTGTGCAGATACAGCGACCTGAGCAGCTTGCTGATTACAGACAAAGCAGGTGCATCTTCATGCTCCATGCGCACAGTTTTAAATGCAAGGGATACAAATGAGACGGCAGAGTTTGTACTCCAGCCTTCCCTGATAATTTCATCATTAAGGTTTATTTCAGGGGAAATAAAACCATTTGATGGTTTTGCAGATGATGACCTTTCATCAAGTCCTTTTTGTATTGATACAGCATAAGAAGATGCACTTGAAAGAGCGTTGTCTTCTCCAATCAAAGCAATTTTGAAATTATTACTAACTAAAATATTTTTTCCTATAGATGACAGATCGTCGGAAACAGATTCAAGTTTGTTATTGGTAAAATCGTCGGTTATATTCTTAATGGTCTGTAACTGGTGGATACCGTGCCAGGTTTCGCTTAAAGCGCAGGTAGTTGAAAAATTTCTTGAGGCAAGAGAAATAGCTAATCTATGACCATTGTGAACTATCATGGATTCCATTTTTGCTCTGTATTCAAGCAGAAGGCTTTTTAATCTATCCAGATCTGAAAAATCGAATTTATATAAAAGTTCTTTGATTATTTCAAACATCCTGCTTTGGTTTCTGACGAGACATTTCCCGTTGAATGTTATAAAAGGCATACAGGCAGCGCCTGTCCCTTCAAAATTGGTGCAAGCATGAGATGATAAACCAATGCCGCCCGTATATGCATCAATCAGCCGCGCTAAATCCGTATATGCTCTTAATTTTGTACCGGTTTTGGAGAAAGCATAACAAAAAAAGGGTACAAGAGGAAGCATCTGATTTTGCAAAAAGCCTGCACCTGCTGCTGAAGAGAAGTAGAAAATGCCATAGGTAGGCTGATTATAACAAGATGCAGCATCCCTGCAATATGTTGTAGATTCATGTACAGTTTGAACAGAGGGCTGGATATCTTCAATTTCTGATGTTGGGAGACAGGAAACATCTTCTTTTTCTTCCTGCAGTTTCTTTAAAGCTTCAGCATCTTCATTTATTTTTTCAATATCTGATTGTGTTAAGCCGGCTCTTATAACTTCAAGTTCTTCTGTAACCCGTTCTTTTTCTTTTTCTTCCATCATCTGGTCAGGAGCAAGAGTGAGAAGCACTCTATGAGAATTATTTATAAAATACTTTTTTATGCGGTTCTCGAACAGAGGGCCTTTAGAAAGCTCATCACGAAGCCTGTAAAGATCTGCATCAAACTGCAGAACTCTTTCGGGCTTGCCTCCGTGAAGCCAGTTGCCTGAAAAAGTTAAAAGCAAGCGAAGACCATAAGGGTAAGGAACGTTGGTTATTTCTTTGCGATGGAATTCAACCTGATGAATAGCTGACTCTATGAGGTTATTATCGATTCCTTTGGTTGCGAGTTCATTTAAAACATTAAAAATTATAGACTCAATTTTGCCTGAAACGGATTTTTCAACGTCTTTAAGCCCGCAGACAAACATGGTGTCCTTATTGTTTGAGTCATACCCGGTTCCGTCGCTGAGAGCTGTTCCAAGCTTTGAATCTATCAAAGCCTTGCGCAGCGGCGATGCTGAATTTCCAAGAAGGATTTGTTCAAGTAGAGTAAAAACAAGCACTTCAAAAGAATTTTTTATGTCTACAGTCAGCCACGCGACGCAAGTCTGGTATTTTTTTGATGGATCTTCATTTTTACCAATAGGATATGGATAAGTTGCCTTTATGGGTTTATCCCACCGGGGTTGAGAGAGAACATCTGTTTCAGGGTCGATTTTTGTAAAGTCTTTTAAAATTTTATCTTGAATAAAAGACAGATGATCTCTTAAAGGCAAGTTCCCATATGTGTAGAAAAAAGCATTGCTCGGATGATAATGGCGTTTGTGAAAAGCCTTAAGTTGAGCATAGGATAAACTGGGTATTATAGCGGGATCGCCACCTGAATTATTACTATATGTTGTATCAGGGTACAGCTTGTTTAACAGGGCATGGGCCATTACTTGATCCGGTGATGACATGGCGCCTTTCATTTCATTATAAACTACGCCTTTATAAACCAGATGCGACGACTCCAAATGAGATGACTCCAAATTAGATAACTCAGGGGCTTTTGTATTATTCTCAATTTCAAGGCGGTGTCCTTCTTGCTTAAAGCTGAGTTCGTTAATGTCAGGGTAAAAGGCGGAATCAAGATACACATCCATAAGATTGTAGAAATCTTTTCTGTTCTGTGTAGAGAAAGGATACATCGTCCAGTCAGATGCAGTAAAAGCGTTCATAAAAGTGCTCAAACTTCTTTTCAGCATGGAAAAAAAAGGATCACGTACGGGGAATTTTTTGGAACCGCAAAGAACTGTATGCTCCAGAATGTGTGCAACACCGGTTGAATCAGTCGGCACTGTCTTAAATGCTACACCAAAAGTATTTTCCTTATCAGTGTTACTTAAATGGATATGTCTGGCGCCTGTTGCAGTATGCTCTATATCATATAAAATCGATCTTGTTTCTTTAAGTGCCACTATTTTTTTTATTAAATAGCCGCAGATATTATCGTTTTCTTTAAGGTCGGGATTGTTTTGGTCCAAAGTATTATCCATATAAATAGCTTGCGGAGTTGCTTATTTGATATTTGGCTGTCTGATTCGTGAGTTCCTATTTAAAACATAAGATTGTGGACAATTCGGATTTTTATATAGATCTATGAGACTATATATACACCACGGCTCTTGCGCTTAATCTTTTTCATCTGGTTAAGCCTGAATATAATGTTTCTAAGTTTTTTTTCCCCAAAGCCAGTTTCAGCCTGAATTCCGGCAAAATCCGCACCTTGCCTGGACTTCTTAATGACTCCCATGACCATATCAGAAGCTGTTAAAGAAGATGCAGGGTCGAATCCTTTTCTTTTATTAGGAGCAGCTTTAGCTGAACGTTTGCTTTTGCCGGGCGCTGATTTTGACTTAATCAGTGTTTCCAGACGATCTATCTTTGTCATAAGACCATCTACATCTTTTTTTGTCGGGATATCATAATGCCGCATAAAAAATTTAACCATTGCATCGAAACTTACTGATTTCCCCTTTTTTTTCGCCATGCGATCCTCCTTGGGTGAGTGGTAAATAATAAGCGCTCAAGTTTCAAACCGAATAAATGTTACTTAATGATATAGACAAAGTCAAGGAATCTTGACTGTTCAAATCTCACAGAACCAATGGTATTTTTTGGGGATGTGAAAAATATCCATTTGGAGGTATCAGGTGTTTGCCATCGTTCCCCACACTTCCACGCTCCTGTATGGAAACGCATACCGGACTGAAACAATATGAAAACAATTTTGGGACAATTGATTTTTTTATAAAAAACATACACAGATTGAGCTTATCAATTTTGGCAGGAAGACGTGCGTCAGGAATATGCATTTTCACGCTGGAGCGTGGGAATGAGGGGATGCTTCGCTTTTTCGGGATTCTTGAAAGATATCCTTTTTTGGATGTTAAAAACTGGGTTAATGAACAGTTTGGTGGTGCATAGAATGCACCCTACCTGGCTATTTACTGCAGAGAATGCAGAGCTCGGAGAGAACCTCTTGCTTGTCGATAGTTCGACATAAGCCATGATCAATCATTGTTTATAAATCGTAGGGCGCGTTTTACGCACCAAAAACATTCCATTTTGCCCATTCAAGATGTTTTATCATTCATGCATTCAGATGAGTATGTATGCCGTTGATGGTGCATGGAATGTACCCTACCTGGCTCTGGCTGCTCAAACAAATTAGGAAACATCACAGGTAATTCATGAGCAAGATATTCACCAATCAAACGGTGTCCGTCCTTATAAGGATGAGTGTCATCGTGATACCAACGGATATGCGGTTTTGTCAAATATTCTTTTTTTATAACGTGATACAAATCTATACAGGATACCTTATTTTTCTTTAGGATTCGTATTAGCGCATCCTGCATTCTCATGTTTGCATCATATTGCCATGTTAATTGGCTTTCTTGTGGAAATATTACTACCACAAGTTCTGCTCCTATATTGTGGGCAAACGCACGGATTTTGTTAATGTATTGTTCCGTATAGAATTTACTCTTTTCATCTACCTGGTCATATCGAAAGGGTGGCAAGTAGTTATTTGAACTCTGCGTAAAATTTTTTAAAGCCCTATAGATAAAGGTTATTAGCCTTGATCTTCTTAAAGCGTTCCTGATATTTTCCCAGAGTTTTTCCACGTGATTTGAAAACGACATCCTGATTTCATAACTTTTGCTGTTGTCCAAATATTTATATAGCTTCCAGTTCCCAGTGTTCGCATCAAAGCATCTCAACAGAATATTTTGAGAAAAATCATTAAGACAAAAACCGAGAACAATTAGTTTGGTATTGTAATAACCTCGATACTTCGATTTAAGCCAATAATATTCATGGACAGTATTGCTGGAACCAACTCCGAAATTTAAAGAAGTGATTCCGGTAATACGTTCAAATATTTCGTCCATTGTCTCCTCATTTTCAACCGATGCTCCTTCAACAATTGAATCTCCCAAAAAAATAACGCTCTTTTCTATAAAAGAATGATCTTTTTTTTCTCTCAGACCTTCTGAATTGGTGATAAATGTGAAATTATAATAACCCTTTTCCAAACGAACTCTTACATTTGCTTGGTGACCGAATACATATTCTTTTTCTCTTTCATCGCTATATATTTTTTTATATTGGTCAAATTGTACGCGGTTCTCTGATTTCACATATTGGTAGTTTTCCATTGCCCTAACAATCAGTTCACCCAGTAAAAATGCAATAAAACTTCCCAAAATAATGAGAGATAAATTAGCTGCAAAAGTATTTTTTTGCATCAGTTTCATTAACACCCCCTAAAACAACGTATAAATAAACGGCGCAACCGCTGAGCCCTGCGAAAATACTATCAGCGCCCCCAGCAAAAGCAGGATAATAATAATCGGCGCAAGCCAGAATTTTTTGCGAACTTTCATGAAGCCCCACAAATCTTTTAATAAATCTATCATCAGTATGTCCTTTCCATCTGTTCTTTTGGTGGTTTTATGCTAACGCAGCGATAATTTGCGGCTTTGCCGTCCATGTTCCGGCGCATCGGGTCTTTGCGGAATATCCTCATCAAAAGCCCCATTGGAGTAAAAACAAGATAAAAGACTATCCCAAGGACGATCTTTGTGTTGACCCAGCCCAGCGCAAGGCCTATGCGCATCCAGATTTTGTAAACAATCTTTAATGTGCCCGGCGCAATAAGCGCCCAAGCTATCAAAACAGAGGATACCGCCCACGGCCATTTGGGAATCGGCCTTGAGAATATCCAGGGCATGACCAGCCCGAAGAGCACGGCGACTATGATCCCTGTTGTAATCCCGAATTTGCAAAGTTCTTTTTTGTCTATTTCTGTTGTTTGTGTTTGCATAATCTAATCCAGTTCAAATTCATCTTTCCACGAATCATCTTTTTCCCATTTTGGCTGCTCTTTTTTAGAAAGAAGAAAATTTTCCATCACAAGATAATCCATTTCTGTGCGCATGAAGCAACGGTAAGCGTGCTCCGGCGTGCAGACAATAGGCTCTCCCCGCACATTGAAAGATGTGTTGATCAGGACAGGGCAGCCCGTCCGTTTTTCAAATTCCCCGATTAAGGCATGGAAACGGGGGTTGGTCTCCCTGTGCACGGTCTGAACCCTGGCAGAATAATCCACATGGGTGACAGCGGGTATCTCCGACCTCGGCACGTTCAGCTTTTCTATGCCGAACAGCTCTTTTTGTTCGTCAGTCATCCAGATTCGCCTGTCTTCTTTTACATCCGCTACCATGAGCATGTATGGGCTTTTTTTGTCCATCTCAAACCAGTCTGATACGGCCTCGGCCTTTATTGCCGGGGCAAATGGCCGGAATGATTCGCGGTATTTGATCTTCAGGTTCATTGTGGATTGCATGGCGATGCTTCGAGGATCCCCGATGATTGATCTTGCACCGAGCGCCCTTGGTCCGAACTCCATCCTCCCTTGAAACCAGCCGACAACCTTTTCATTTGTCAGGATATTCGCTATTTTCGGAAGGAGTTCTTTGTCGTCGAATTCCTCGTATCTTGCGCCGATGCTCTTCAGGTATTCCGCGATTTCCTTATTCTCATAAGACGGCCCGAGATAGGAGCCCCCTGTCTGATCGGTCTGATCTGTCCGGTTTGATGTCTCACGTTCCTTTTCAAGATATTCGTACCATATTGAATAAGCTGCCCCGATTGCTCCGCCTGCGTCGCCGGCGGCAGGTTGAATCCAGATGTCTTTGAATATCCCCTGGCGAAGGAGTTTGCCGTTAGCAACACAATTAAGAGCAACTCCGCCGGCAAGACAGAGATAATCGGCGTTTAGTTCCTGTTTGAGGGTCTTTGCAAGTTTCAGGACAATATCTTCTGTGACAATCTGAATGGAACGGGCAATATCCATTTCCTTTTGAGTCAGCTCTGATTCGGCTTTTCTCGGTTTGCCGCCAAAGAGGCGGTTAAACCGCTCATTGATCATGGTAAGACCTGTTGCGTAATTGAAATAGCGCATGTTCAACCTGAAGGTTCCGTCTTCTTTGACATCAATCAGGTTTGCGCAGATCAGATCGACATATTTGGGCACGCCATACGGCGCAAGCCCCATCAGCTTGTACTCTCCGGAATTTACCTTAAAACCTGTATAATAGGTAAAAGCAGAATAAAGAAGACCGAGGGAATGTGGGAAATCTATCTCCCATTGAGGCGTAAGGCTGTTTCCTTTGCCGAGCCATGCACTTGTAGTCGCCCATTCACCGACTCCGTCCAAACAAAGAACTGCGGCTTTATTGTAAGGAGATGGAAAAAAGGCAGAGGCCGCATGGGCCTGGTGATGCTCTGTAAACATCAAAGGCGGAAGGTTTTTTTGTTTTAATCTGCCAAGAGATGCCAGCTCTTTTTTGAGGGTAGCTTTGAGAAACAGCTTTTCCTTGAGCCAGACAGGCATTGCCGAAAGAAAGGAGCGAAAGCCTCTCGGCGCATAAGAAAGATAGGTCTCCAGAAGGCGTTCAAACTTGATCAGGGGTTTATCGTAAAAGACAATATAGTCAATGTCCGAAACAATTATCCCGGCATGTTCAAGGCAGTAGCAGATCGCATTTTCCGGAAAACCGGCGTAATGTTTCTTGCGTGTAAACCGTTCTTCCTGGGCCGCGGCAACCATTTTACCGTTAATCAGCAATGCAGCCGCGCTGTCATGGTAGTATGCGGATATGCCGAGTATCTTTGCGCCCATTATCTCCTTTTTTATCCTTTGAGGAATTTGTAATAAGTCTTTGATGAGTTCGTCGATAGTTCGACATAAGCCATGCTTAATATAGCCGTGATGCAAGAATACTTTTTAAATTTATAAAAATAATAAGGGATATAGTCCTTAAAGTCAACACCAAAAGTGTATATATCCTATAGCACTCCTTGGGGATAAGGTCTATTTGCATGATCAAGGACAAAAAAGATGGATATTGCCTATAAAAAATCATTTTTAAAATGGTTTGGTCAAAATTTAAAAAGAGCCAGAAAAGAAAGTGGCTATAGCCAGGAATCACTGTCAGGGATAGCCGGAATGGATCTATCTTATTATGGGGCGGTTGAAAGAGGGGAGAGGGCGATTACCATACTGAAATTGTCCCAAATAACTAATGCATTGGACATTCCTATGCGGAATCTTTTTTCCGGCGAACCGCATTATCCGTTAAACAAGAAGAAAGACAAACTTGAGGAATTAATCGAATTTTTAAGGGAAAGGGAATCTGAAGATTTAGAGTTGTTTATTGATGTCTTGCCAAAGCTTATTAACTGGAAACTCAGCGAATGAGGATACAGCAAACAATACCACTTACAATTCAACACATATGGTGCTTCGGGTTTATTAACAGGAGATCCTGTTACCGTTTCAAGATAGATATATCGGGAAAATTTCTTTTTATACCGGCAATCCGGAATTCTTCATATCCCGCCACAGGTTCCGTCGTCGTTTATGTTTTCCATGCCATTGCGTCAGCACAACGTCATACGCGGTGCGATTCAGCTCATAAAGCGCTTTCATCCATTGGGCGTGATTAATATAATCCGACTTGTATGAGTGTGACGGGTCAGGAACTATATGGCGTAGACGATCCTTCCAGACAGCCATAGCGTTTGAAAGACACGAACCCGCATTCATTTTTTCTAATCCCTCACGACGTACCTTGCTCAGTAAAGATGCATCGGAATTTTTCGGAAGAACGATCTTGAAAAAGGTCGGATACTGATCCTTGAGTCTGCTGCTTTCGGGCAAATCTTTTGTTAATCTGGCAAGAAATTCCCATTCTATTCCAAAAACATTTCCGTCCTTCTTTAAATGAGCGAGCCACGTGTTGAGTTTTTCCATAAACCATTCCTTTTTTTTCGTTAAATCCAGCTCGGCTTCAATCAACCAGTGTATCCATGTATCGGAGAAAACATTGGTATTCATAACATTGCGGAGGCTTCGCCTGGCCATTTCGGTTTGCCAGTGAGAAAACAGGGAATCAACTACGCTTTTTACTTCAGGATTTTGCTGTTTCTTATACTCATTGATAACGGCGTCCCAATCTTCGGGGACACCAAACACAACGCTTTGGAATTTTGATGCAGCACTTCGTTTTGTATTGCCCAGTTTTTCTGATACGTTTGACCACAATTCCAATAGTCTGGAAACCTCTTCTTTATTATTTTCATGATAGTAATGCCGTTCTTCAAGGAGCAGCGAAGTTTCCGGATACCAGAGAACCTTGTCTTTCCTGTCCAGATAACCGGAAAAGGTTTTTTCGAATAATGATTCAGCTTTTTGATAATCTCCACTATTAACAGCATCATCAATCAGCGGCCGGCCGTAGTGCCAGTTTCGGGCAAGGTGCTTCCGGCATGTTTCAAGGTATGCGCCTGAATCGAATCGTTCTTCATAAATATGACGAATTTTGTGCCACTTTGAATAGATGTTGTCCGGACTATCTCTGCGGGAATCATTTTTGAAACATTCATAGATTTCACGGCAAACCTCATCGGGAAGTTTTGCAAAGAAATCAACGCATTCGTTTTCATCCGACCCCACCATGTTGCAGTGGTCTTCAACTTCACGAACCTTATCCAGAAAAGCCTTGCCGGAGCGCTCAACCTCTTGCGAAGAAAGCCACAGCCATTTTAATACACAACGTGTAGCATTTTTCTCCAGTATACACCCTTCGTCATGTTCAACACCCATCCATTCGGGATACAAAGAGATGTTTGAATCTATCTCATCCAGGACGTCAAAAAACAGATCAGGATTTTCAACCAGATCATAAACATCATCAATAAGCCGGAACATGTCCGCCGCTATTCGATCAAGGTCATCGGCAAGGGCTACACCGTCAAAATAAGGCGGTTCCCAGTGCGCTTCCCTGGCGGCATATTTGCCATTTTCATCACCTACATTAAAAACTACAGTGTCCCAGTGGATCCATAATGAATTCCAGTGTTCGATTGTTCGTTGATCAGAAGCAAGCCGTACAACCGAAGGTTTATGACCTTTGTTGTAGTCCATTTGCATGACTTTGCTTACGGTTTCGGCCATATCAGGGTCTGCTTTTTTGAACTTGTCCGCATACTGCACCATATCCCCAGTGGAAAACAAAACATCCAGAAGGGCGACAATTTGATCTGTGGTCAAAGATTCCACCAGAAGTTTACCGATATCGTGTTTTATTCTTTTCATTATTCCGGTTCCTTTCTCAGGTTTGCAATCAGTCGCACAAAGCGCTACCGGCAATTCTCATTATGGAAATTGCTGCAAATGCGCCTGCTTGTAAAAGCTATTTCATCTCCGTTCCTAATGCAAGACCAATTCACCACCTCCAAACAGAACTCTTCGTTCTGTCACTAAACAACAAAAAAACCGATTTAGTGTTAATAAGACAGTTATTGTATCGTATCACCAAAATGTATATTTATTGTTTTAGTGACATTTTAATTGCAGCCTTTACTTGACACCAAAATCTATTTTTTGTTATATTAGTGACAAAATATGTCATTTATATAGGCTTTCAGATAATTAATTTCACAAGGCCAGAAGGAGGAAGGCGTATTAGTTATACGTCAACGACTGATAACGCAGTGAAATTAATTATCTGAAAGCCTATATTTGGAGGAGCTAATGTTTGTCGGCAGAGAACATGAATTATCATTATTAAATGAGTTGTGGATAAAAAAACATGCTGCATTTGTTGTATGTAAAGGCAGAAGGCGGATTGGTAAAAGCACATTAATTCAGCAATTTGGTAAAACAGCAGATGTATTTCTGGAATTTCAGGGCGCTGTTCCTGATAAATCTATAACCAACCGGAAACAGATGGACATTTTCGTTGAACAGATGTGCTCTCAGACAAATATGCCGCGTTTTCAGCCGGAAAGTTGGCAGCAGATCTTTTTGTTTATGGCAATGTCCATAAAAAAGAATAAAAAAACTGTTATTTTGCTCGATGAAATATCCTGGATGGCAGATAGAGACCGTAGTTTTTCTGCTCAATTAAAGATAGTCTGGGATACCAAATTCAAAAAATATCCCAATTTGATTCTTATAGTGTGCGGTTCCGTTTCTTCCTGGATTGACGATAATGTTTTAAATAATACCGGTTTCATGGGCCGTATCTCGCTGGAATTGACACCGGCAGAGCTCCCATTACATCACTGCAACATGTTCTGGCAAGGCAAGGCAGCAAGGATTTCTGCAACAGAAAAATTGAAAATACTATCAATTACCGGTGGTGTTCCCAGATATTTAGAAGAGATCAACCCTGCACTTTCAGCAGAAGAAAACATTAAGCGTCTCTGTTTTTATAAAGAAGGCATCTTATTCAATGAATTTGATCGTATTTTTAATGATGTGTTTGACCGTAGAGCCGCAACCTATAAAGAAATAGTAAAATCATTAGTCACAGGTGCGAAAACCCTAACGGAAATCAGTTCTGTGATTGCTATTAGCAAAAGCGGAAATATGACCAGATATCTGAATGATCTTGTTGAATCAGGATTCATTTCCAAAGACAAGGTATACTCTATAAAGACCGGTAAAGAAACACGCAGTGCCCGTTTCCGGTTGAAAGACAACTATCTTCGTTTTTACCTTAAATATATAGAACCCTTTGCAGAGAGGATCAAGATCGGCACTTATAAAGATATTAGCATTGAAGATTTGACGAATTGGGAAACCATTATGGGATTCCAGTTTGAGAATCTTGTTCTCAGCAACCCGCCGACAATTTTTAAACTACTTTCGATAAATCCCAATTCAGTACTCTCTGCCACTCCATATTTTCAGAATAGTTCCGCAACTCAAAAGGCGTGTCAGGTTGACCTGTTGATCAGGACAAAGTATACCGTGTATGTTTGTGAGATCAAATTCAAAAAAAAAATAGAGAAAAATATAATTACCGAAGTATACGAAAAAATATCTCGCATTCCGTTTCCCGGTATGCTGTCAATAAGACCTGTATTGATTTACGAAGGCGACCTGTCAAACAAAGTACGGGAAGAAGATTTCTTTGACTGCATAATTAACTTTTCAGATTTACTTTTAGAGTAATTTTTGTAAATAGTGCCCGAATGAAAACTAGAAAATTTTTTCAAGTTCAAGGAAGGCGCAAATTTTAACCGCAGGAATACATTGGGTATTTTGAGGATTAAAATTTGCGCCTGACGCAGAAATTGGAAAAATTAGCAGTTTTAGTTCAGGCACTAAATATTCGGTATTGCAGGTAATGATTTAATGTGCCATCAGACACGATAAAATCGAATGAATTTTAGAGAAAAAATCCGTCAGCTTATAACCAGATTTAAACAGCTTAATGGTGATCCACATTATGTTGCTCTTGGAATGGCTATAGGAGTATTTATCAGTGTAACTCCTACCATTCCTTTTCATACAGTTATTGCTCTATTTCTGGCATTTATTTTACGGGGGAGCAAAGCCGCCGCCGCAATCGGTGTGTGGTTCAGCAATCCTGTTACTATACCTTTATTTTACAAGGGCAGCTACGATGTCGGGGTGTCTATTCTTGGCAATTCAGCTCCTTTTAGTACAGAATATGAGTCAATTTTAGAGCTGTTAAAACTGGGAGCGGATGTTACTATTGCTATGATTACAGGTGGAGTTATTCTTGGCATTCTTCCCGGTATAGCGGCCTATTTTATAACCCGCAGAATATTTATTAAACTTCGGTTGCGAAAGAAATCTAAGATTTAACCGTTCAATGACCATTGACCATTGAAGATTGAATATTGAAGGAATTCCGTTAATTTTATATAAATTAATGGAGCGAAGCGATTTCTACAAATATACAATATACAATCCATATGCGATTCCATAAATATTCAATATTAAATCGACAATATTAAATCCAATGACATCACCCAGAGTACTACTTGCCGCCTGGCAAATGCACGCCAGGAAACAGTTGGGCCAACATTTTCTGGAAAATCCTGCCACCTCGGAAATGCTTGTGAATCGTTGCAGGGTCAAGCCGGAAGATATTGTTTTAGAGATAGGGGCCGGCTTAGGAGCCCTTACGATCCCTGTTGCCCGGATAGCAAAAAAGGTTTACGCAGTTGAGAAGGATCATAAGATAATCTCTTTGTTAAAAACAGAACTTGCTTCAAACAGCCTTTTTAATGTTATTTTAATTGAGAAAGATATCCTGAAAGTTAATATTGAGGAATTTGCTGAAGAAGCCAATCCTAAAATACTGGTTTTAGGAAATCTGCCGTACAATATTTCTTCCCAGGTTCTTGTTAAACTTATAAAATCCAGAAATGCTGTAAGCCGCGCAATCCTTATGTTTCAGAAAGAACTTGCTCAACGTATTACCGCTCATCCTGGTTGTAGAGAATACGGAAGACTTACCGTTATGCTCAATTATTGTGCGAAAATAAAAAAAGTCGCAGATATTAAGGCATCTCAATTTTTCCCAAGACCAAAAGTTGATTCCGAGGTTCTTGAGATAACTTTTAAAGACAACCTGAAATATTCAGATGATGAAGAGTTTCTTTATAGAGTAATAAAAGCCGCATTCGGGCAGAGAAGAAAAAATCTTAAAAATGCTCTTGCGGGCAGCGAGCTTCATATCGCTGCTGAAACATCCAGGCATGTGCTGGAAAATGCAGGCATAGATCCAACCCGACGTGCAGAAACCCTCAGCGTTGAAGAATTTGTAAGGCTGAAAGATATACTGAAGGTGGATAGAATCTAAGGAACGTATATGTTTACGGTTGTCGGTTTACAGTTCACAGTTCACAGTTTTTTCAACCGTGAACCGATAACTGTAAACCGTAAACGATTACCTACATATTTTCTGCCACCGAAACAGTCCTGTCACCAAGCATGTTAACATAGCTTCCCATTTCATTATCGTACCAGCCGTATATGACGCACTGAGTTACGGGAATTCTTATGATTGTGTCATTTAATGAAGAAACAATACTTTTGTCTAATCCAGACACTTTTTTCAAATCTATTTTAACATCAGCAGTTCTAGTATGAGTTTCATGGCCTTCTATTATTGTTGCTGCAATCGGTATCCCTATAATATCACCAGAAACATTCTGTATGTCCGTATAGTGCAGATATTTGTTTGGATCTTCGGCCGCTGCCCGCATATATATGTTGTTTATTAATTTTCTTTTTATCGGTTCTCCAGACAATTCCTCCTGGAGATTTATTACTAAAATAATAAGAGAACCTGTTGAAGTAGGAATTCTTACAGATTCTGCAATGAACCCGATTTGTTCTATTTCAGGAATGACCAGCCTGAGTGTATTGGCTGCTCCTGTTGTGGTTAGTATGATATTATTCATTACGCTTCTGTTTTTTCTCAGATCGGTTGTCCCTGTTTTTGGCAGACGGTCAAGAACTTCCTGTGACCCCGTGACTGCATGAACGGTTGCCATTGAGGCGGAAAGAATTTTTTTATGGCCAAAAAAATTGAGAATAGGTTTCATCATATGAGCCAGGCAAGTAGTAGTACAGGATGCATTTGAAATAGCTTTATGCCGTCTTGGATCATAGTCATTATCATTGATTCCCATTACTGTAGTTACAGCGTCTTCCGGCATTTTTTTGCTTTTATCTGTTATCTTAAATGGAGCTGAGACTATAACTTTCTCTGCTCCTGATTCAAAGTGTCCCCTTAAAGCTCCTTTAGGGTGGTCTGGAGAAAGGGTTGGCTCAAGAAATTGCCCTGTTGTGTCAACTACCAGATTAACGCCATGATCTTTCCATCCAATTTCAAGCGGATTCCTGGAAGTCCTTAAAAATTTAACTCTTATACCGTCAATTGTCATAGTGCCGTTTTTTTCATCCAGATCATGAATAACAGGCTCTGCTTTTTGACCGTAAAGAAAACCGTGCAGCAGACCGTAATTTGAATCTCTGCCTGCATAATGGGCAATATCCTCAATAGATGTGCCGGCTTCCCGTCCGATATTAATTATAATTTCATCAAAATATTTTCTGGCTACATGATGCCATACAGTAAGTTTTCCGATTCTTCCAAATCCATTTACGCCAAGTTTCATCCCCATCTTACTCCTCCTGAAATATTATTAATTTTCTGGCATCTTTCAAAACAAGTCAAAAGTGGTTGACACTTTTTTCAGCCTGTACGAGTACATAACATAGAAGTGCCTAAAGTGAGCTAAAATGCCTAAAGTTGTGGTACGCCTTCGGCGTGCTAATTGATAACACAGAAATAGAAGAAAATTGTTCCGATATGCATTAATAGCTCAAAAAACCTATATATTAATACCTAAATTGAGCGATTTTTAGCTTGATCTGCACTGATCTCTTGCGCATCAAGGATTCGCGAAAATCCTCGACATATCCATTGGTATGCCTGCGGTTTTCGCAAACCCTTATGCATCAAGATCTCAGCACATTTCTTCCCCAAAAATCGCTCAACTTAGGTAATAGGCAGAATACCTTAACTTTAGGCACTTTAACATACTTTAGGCACTTTAGCTCACTTAAAACTCTATTTTACTTTATTCCTTCGCCAAAGAGAACCATCTAAAAAAAGTGTAAACTGGCAAATGAAGAATGCCTAATTTTACTTCACTTTTATTTTACCTTGATAAACTGAACCTTCCCGCCCCTCGATACTTATATAATCCCCTGATTTTAAAAACACCTGATTAAAGCGGCAGTTTTTTTCTTTTTCATTACATATTAGATTGCCTGAACCGATAACGCATGTTTTCCCTAACCTGTGGGCAACAACTGCCGCATGGGAAGTTAAACCTCCGCGCGCTGTTACAAGACCATCAGCCGCATAAATTTCCCTGATATCATCAGGGACGGTATCTCCTCTGACAAGAATCAAAGATGTTTTTGGTTCGGATTTTTTCCATTTATTAATATCTTCCAGAGTGAAGACCACCCTGCCGTTCATTGCTCCTCCGCTTACCCCGATACCACTGCCCAGATATTTTGCCTTATTTATTTCTTCAGGGTCAAAAGTTAGTACCTTTTTTCTTTCTCTCATTGCCATGTCCCTGGTCTGAAGCAGGTACAAATCTTTTTTTGAAGGACCTTCGAAAGTAAACTCTATTTCCTGCGGAGTCCAGCCTTTTTTATAGATTAGTTCATTGGCCCACTCTTTTAAAGCCTTATAAATTTCGGGGAAATGTGTTTCAAGTGTTATGTCGGTCTCCCTCATTTCTATTTCCTGCTGGTTAATAGAGATAGGTAAAGTGTTAACAAGTCCTGAAACCACATCTTCTCCCTGGTTTCCAAGGGTAAAGTCACCCCACAATCTCAGGCTGTCGCCGGACCATCTGGGATTGTGTGTAAAAATTACTCCGCTGCCGGATGAACTGGAAAGATTTCCAAAAACCATTTCCTGAACGGTAACGGCAGTACCCCAGTCATCTGATATACCCATAATTTTACGGTAAGTTCTTGCTTTTGATGAATTCCATGAACCAAAGACTTTTTTGATGGTCAGGTGCAATTGCTCTAAAGGATCTTCTATAATATAAATTTTGGCGTCGTTTATAATTTTTTTGTAGGTCAGCGCAATCTCTCTCATCTGTTCGCCGGTAAACTCTCTTTTATAAGGTAATCCTGATCTTTTTTTGAATTCACTTATGATTGCGTCAAACGCGTTTCTTTCAATATCAAATGACATCCCGTAGCACTGAAGAAATCTGCGATAATTGTCCCATGCAAACCATGCATTTCCAGTTTGGGCGGCAATGCCTTCCGCTATTTCTTCATTAATCCCAACATCGAGAAAAGTATCCAACATGCCGGGCTGAGATATGGAAGAACCGCTTCTAATTGAAAGAATCAAAGGGTTGGCTGGATCTCCAAAGGATTTGCCGTTGAGCTTTTCCAGAGCAGATATATTTTTAGCGATTTGTTCTCTAAAATTCTGTTTAGCCGGCGGATAGCTGTCAACTATTTCTCTGCAACGAAATACTTCTGTAGTAATTATAAAACCAGGAGGAACGGGCAGACCATAATTTTTCATCTTAATTATGTTAAGACCTTTGTTGCCAAGATGAATTATTCCGAAATCCCTGTTTTTTTTGTCAACTATGGAGGTCACAGCCCTTTGGGGATCATAGTTAAGCAGCAAGTGAACTTTATCTTTGGGTAGTTTGTCGGATTGCTGGAAGAGGGTGTTTAGTATTCTAGTTAAAAAAATGTCTAGCTGCCTAAGTCCAAGCGCAAGAGATGTTCTGTCTCGCAAAAAGATTTCAGATATTCTGTGTTTCAGCTTTTCATGGTCGGCCATGCCTTTCTTTGGGAGGTATTTGGGTAGTATTTGGTCGATTGATATCTGATTTAAAGTTCTTGTTAAATTTTCTTCGTGGATGTTGTTAAAATAGTCATTTATTATATTTTTTACCGCTCCGGCAAATCCTTTAAATATATCGACGTACTGAGTAAAAGTAAATCCTCTTGTTGCAAGTGAATGGGCTAGAAATTCTATCTGACGTTTCATTTCAACTGAAGAAATTCCATTTACTTTCAATGCCTTGTCAAACAAAATTAAGCGGTCGTAAATCTGGTAAAATGCGGCTCTTGTTATAAGGCTGAGGTCAATATTTTGAATAAGTTCTTCAAAAAGAACATTCACCAGAGATTCTATTCGAAAAGTAAGACCAAGTGCATCAAATTTCAATTCATGGTAGTATCCATACATTGATGGTATATCCACCGTGATATGTCTTTTTTTATAAATATCTTCTCTGGCTTCATATGACTTATGTGACAGAATCAGATTTTTTAACAATTCAATATAATCGATCAGCATGGAAAGTTTTTTCTTGAGCCTTGGCTCAGCCAGAGCTTTTTTCAGCCTGTCCAAATGCGGAAAGGCTTCGACTTTAAGCCGCGCAATATAATGATCCATTTCAATAAAATCGAGATTGTATTTCTGGTTTAAAAGTTTATAAAAAGATATTGCGAGTTTCAGCCTTTCCAGATCTACTTGCGGCACTTCTTTAATATCTGCAAAAAGTTCCTTTATTTTTTCATCTTTTATGGCAATGAGGTCATAAGGCAGGTTCAGGCCTTTTTGCTCAAGTCTTGTCATTGCAAGGTGAACACCGTCAATATATGGCCCTTTATTGGTGATTTGGCTATAAATGCTTGGCGGGACAAATGGCTCAAGAATGCTTTTTTCTCTGGTCTTCCAGAAATTAAGGACAGCTTCCATAAAGCCGATTATCAAGTTGTTGCTTTCAACATGGCTTTGTTTCCGTAGAAAATGGACAAGCACATCTTTTCTGTTGATTATATCGTCGATATCAGTAGAAATGTCTCTCAGTTTTCCTTCAGCGCCGATATCATTAAAATACACCGGAAACAGCCTCATCAACTGTTTGGCAAGATTATATACCGGTTCAATATCGCTATTTAAGAATTTTGTAATATCTCTTGGGAACAGATCGGTATCTTTGATAAATACACCGCTGATAGAAAGATGGATCATAAGGCAGGAAAGAAGATTCGCCGACCATTTCGGGTTAAGCTCGATCAGCTCCAACCAGGTTCTTATATTGCTGATATGAGTGCTGTTGACTTTTACTTGCCAGTCGTTTCCAACGCCTTCTATCATTGGAGATTGAAAGCCCATATCGATTGCTGAATCAATAAAAAGCTTAACCAGATCAATTTCATCTGTTTTGTAGATACCTTTACCCATATTCAGCACGCAGTTCAGAACTACGGCAGGAAACTTGCTTGTTCGAGTTTTTAAAATAGAAAAAGTTTTATCAATAAGTTTGTCTATATTATAGTACTTCTCATGTTCTATAAGCCAGCTTACAGTTCTGTTTATATCCCTTAAAGCTTCCTCATGTATCATAGACAGTCCTGAGGTATTCATAATATGGAAAAGGAACAAAAGCTTCCATCTATTTCCTTCGCAGGCCTTGATTCCTTCTTGAAGAAGCTTGTGAGGAATTTGCCTGTATATTTCAACAATTTCTTTATATCCCGGCATTTGCAGAAGGCTTTTTAAAACTTCTTCAGAATCAATTTCTTTTTCCCGGGCAATATCATCCAGTTCGAGGTCCCATTGTTTAATCCGGTTATGGGATATCCCATTAAAAATTTCTTTTAAATTCAAGCCCTCATCAATTAAATCCGCTTGTTTTTCAAACCAGATATGAGGGTCTTCCTCACTCAGCCAGTATGAATATGAGTGCTTAAAATATTTTAATAGAAGTAGATTGATTGGCTTATAGCTTATATTTGTTTCAGATGAATATGTTAAAAGGTCTTTGGCCGGCTTTTTAATTTGATAGAAACTTTTAATAAAAAGGAAGAAGGTTTCATCGTTGTAATTTCTGATGTGATCAAATGAGTCATTGATTACCGGCACAAATCTTTTGATATCAGGGCCGGAGTCTTTAATGATTTTTTGCAGAAAGAGCAGCAAATTGTCAGCGCCATCGGCTTTTGTGTCTTTTTCGTCACTTGATTTAATTGCGGTCGTAAAAATATCTACAAAAAGAGCCGCAGCTTCGTGGCCTTTTGGATGGTTTTTTAAAAGATAGAAATAGTCCAGAGAATAACTTCTTGCTTCCTGTATAATAAATTTCCAATTCCTGTAAGGATGAGAAAGCTCTTCAAGAAAGGTATTCAATCCATCCATAAGTCCATAATACTTAGACATGACTTCCTGAAGAACTGAATATTTGGCATCTATGGTGACATCAATATGATAGTCGGCTATATTTACTTCAAGGGCTTTTGACTTTATCTTCAAATCCTTCTCCTTATTTTAACAGCCTTACGGGCTTCAAGGCGCGCTCTTAGTTTTGGGAAAAGGCTTATATCTGTGTGAGGTAAAAAGAGAGAGGCCACGTAATTGTCCATAAAAGAGGCAGTTTCCGAAAGCTCGAAGTTTGTCATTTTTCTTGCAACCTCTACCACATCTTTTCTGATGCGGTTTGTGAGCGAACTTATTTTTGCCCCCATGAGCGATCCGTTGCCAATAAAAATAACTTTATCAGGATCTATTTCAGGCAACAGTCCTATGATCATGGCCTTTTCCAAATCTACATAGCTTCCAAAACCTCCTGACAGAATAATACGGTCAATATTATTAATACTTAGACCCACCTCTTCAAGAAGAGTCATACATCCGCTGTACATGGCGCCCTTTGCCCGTATAAGGTTATTTATATCCGGCTCTGTGAGAACAAGATCTCTATCTATCCGGGTTAAATGAGCAAACGCAAGTACATATTCATATATTCCATCAACCTGACGTATGCGATTTGTATCAAGTTCGTGATTGAATTTACCAAGATTATCAATAATACCCATTTCAAACATAGTTGCCACTATATTGATAAGCCCTGAACCGCAGATGCCTTTTGGCCTGACATTCCCAATAGTTATGTTCATGGGCTCCAAGGTAAAAGGATCTATGGAAAAATCTTCGATAGCTCCTGTTGTGGCACGCATTCCAAATTTGATGCCGCCGCCTTCAAATGCCGGACCCGCAGAACAGGCAGCGCAGGCAAGCCAATCTTTATTCCCGATAACGATTTCCGCATTAGTCCCTATATCCATGTAAAGAGTGATTTCCTCAGAAAGGTACATCCCCGATCCCATGATGCCGGCTACAATATCTCCACCTACATAGCTTGAGACATTAGGATAAACCAGTGCTGTAACATGGTCACTTAAATTTATTCCCAGATCAGCCGCTTTTATCGGCGGATATAAAGCTGTGGCTGGAACGTATGGCGAACGTCTTATATACCTGGGATTCACTTTAAGCATGAGCTGGGTCATGGTTGTGTTGCCGGCCAGCGTTATAGTTGAAATATCGTCAGTATCAACATCGGCCTGCTTTATTATTCGGTCTATTATCCTGTTAATAGATTGCATAACGACGTCGTGAAGCTTTTCCAGTCCTCCTGGTTTTTCGGCATACACAATTCTGCTTATAACATCTTCGCCATAGCTTATCTGTCCATTAAAATCGCCATAACTTGACAGGACACTGCCTGTTTTAAGATCAATCAACTGACCATATATTGTTGTAGTGCCTATATCCATGGCAATTGCAAAATTCCTGTCAGTGGTATTACCGGGCTGAATGTTTATAATACGCATAAGGCCGCTTTCCCGGACAGGATTAGCTATTGTCACAGTAAATTTAAAATCATCTTCTCTTATTACGTCCGATACTTTTCGAATAACAGAAAGCTCAATTTCCAGATGGTGCTTATTATAATTTTTTCTGAGATGGCTGACTATTCTGGTTACATCCGGCCTGTTGTTCTGTGCGGTCGGCTCGGCAAGTTCAAGGTATTTTTTTTCTACAGGAGGTATGAAAAGACCTTTTTCTTTTAAATCCTCCAGATTTATTTCCTTTATAAGGGCAGCCCGCCGCGGGGTGCTTTGCATATTAAGCACACCGGCATCTATCTCTGATTCTATGGGAACACGGACAACCATATCGCTTATTATGGTGCTCAAGCAGGCCTGGCGGTATCCTTTGGAAATATCTTCTTCGTTTAATTTCTCAGATATTCCTCCGTCAACTTTTCCTTTTTCAATGATGACGCGGCACTTTCCACAAACACCTTCCCCGCCGCACGAGGCATTAATATGTACTCCCGCTTCCATGGCGGCACGAATAAGGCTTTCTCCATCCTTAACTCTTATTTCTTTATTGTGAGGAAGGAATAAAACTTTATGCACACATATCTCCTTTTGAAATTGCTCTAAATAAATTAAAAACCAAAATTAACGTAACTGCTCACGTAGTCAGGCTGAAGCTGTTTAGACTGAAGGCTGAAGGGGATCAGAAGAGCACGATTGCCGCACTTTGGCGAAAATATCTGATTCTTGCACCAAACATGGCTTCAAAATGCGCTTTTCCCTAACAGTCTTCAGCCTTCAGTCTATCCACCTGAGTAGTTACAAATTAACATAGTTGACATTAACTTGCAATCCCCATTAACCTGAATTTCTCATGAACAACACATAATCCGTGGTGAGCTATTACGATATGACTATTTCTTATTCAGTAATAATTCCTGCTTATAACGAGGAAAAATGGCTTCCAGACACTCTAAATTTCCTTAAGAAAGCTATGGAAGCAGTTGAAGCCAATGGAGAGATTATCGTCGTTGACAATAATTCTAAGGATAATACCGCACAAATAGCTAAAGAGAACTGTGCCCGTGTAATATATGAGCCTGTTAACCAGATTTCCCGCGCGCGAAATGCCGGTGCAAAGATCGCTAAAGGGCAATATCTGATATTTTTAGATGCCGATACTATCCTGCCGCTGGATCTTCTGCAAACCGCATTGTTTAATCTATCAACCGGAATGTGCTGTGGCGGCGGAGTTGTTGTTGCTGCAGACAAAACATTAAGACCATTTGCTAAAAAATTTGTAGGTTTCTGGAACTGGTTATCTATAAAGTTCGGCCTGGCTGCCGGATGTTTTATCTATTGTCTCAGGGAAGGCTTTGAGGGCGCAGGAGGTTTCAGTGAACTGGTCTATGCCGGCGAGGAAATTTTTTTCTCTCACTCTCTTAAGTCATGGGGTAGAAAAAGAGGGCTTGATTTCCGTATTATTTTGACTCCACCTGTTATAACATCCATCCGAAAAATCGAATGGTTTACTATATATCAAATGACGATCAGAATTTTGTTTATCCTTATTTTCCCCTTTGCAATTCGTTTTAGAATCTTTTGTTCCCCCTGGTACTACAGGCCAAAAGAATAGGACTTGTTATTGAATATCGAAATTCGGCGGTTCAAAACGAAATGACGCTTGTTAAGTATTTTTGAATTTGATATTTAGCCGGAAACTATTTAGCCGGAAACTATATATTAATTGCAATCAAGAAATAATATTTGGATAGCTAATATCGTTGATTTATTTCTTAACTTTTAAATTGTTCGCGCCGCCTGCGGCGGGGCGAATGCCGAGTTGAGCTGCGCTCCCCCGATTTTGTCCACGCCGCCGCAGGCGGCGCGAACGAACCGTTAGACTGAAGTTCCCCGCAGAATTTCCCTAAAAAAGGCCATCATTGCAATGGGTTATATTGCTTAACATCTATTTTTGGATGCAATTTTGTAGTCATGTAAATGCATGATTATTTATAAAATATATCTTGACATTTAAGTCTAAAGTGATATTTATATAGTCATGTATATCGTTTCAGTCCCAAATCGTAATTCACCGCCAGCCATTTTGCTTCGAGAAAGCTATCGTGAAAATGGAAAGGTCAAAAACCGTACTTTGGCAAACCTTTCTAGTTTGCCGGCAAAGTCCGTTGAAATCCTGCGTCGTTCTCTCAAAGGCGAAAATCTCGTCTCGACGGAAGATGGCTTTAAGATTATTGAGGACGGCTCACCTGCCCATGGACATATAGATGCTGTAATGACAGCGATGAGAAAATTGGGTTTTTCAAGGCTTATTTCATCAAGAAGTTCACACCAGCGCAACCTGGTTGTTGCCATGGTTGCGGCACGCATCCTTGAACCTAAGTCAAAGGTGGCAACCACGCTCTGGTGGACTGACACAACCTTACCTGAAACATTGGGTATAGGT
>Ga0255432_1037_pt1 | contig 25312 bp, 25 predicted proteins | sample ANMaggSeSYBR02I6_FD_182656 | JGI IMG/M metagenome (GOLD analysis project Ga0255432, IMG submission 182656) | Sediment cell enrichment communities from methane seep in Santa Monica Basin, California, United Staets - ANME aggregate JGI... | ecosystem: Environmental > Aquatic > Marine > Cold seeps >...
GTACAAAATCAATATTTACTGATGTATTCTCCCACTTAAACCATTCAATTGTTTCCGGTTCCGAAATTTTAACATTGCTTAATATAAATGATCTTGTTTTTTCAATAATTATCGACTCTTTTTGAATGAATTCAAATTCTTCGGGAGTTAGTCTGTTTTGATTTAAGACATTCTTGTAAATTTGGCTGTCAAAATTACCATTTATCTGAAATGCTTCTATTTGTCTTATTGTATCTGCAAGCTCGTCATTTGTAACCCTTAAATTAAGCTTTGCTGCTTCCTGAAACATCAGTTTCTTATCTATCAGCATATTTAGAGCCTGGCTTTTTACATCAAGCATTTTTATCATATCGTCATTTAAATTATTGCCTAATCGCTGACGTAACCGCTCAATAATGTTGTTGTATGCTTCTCCATATTCTTTTGAAGTAATAGTTTCACCATTGACCAATGCTACTCTGTCTTTCCGTTGTGAGCGGAAGCTTCCAACTCCCCAGAAAACAAATACAATAACAATTGCACCTAATATCATTTTGATTAACCAGCTAGTGGCACTTTGCCGTAGGAATCTGAGCATTATTTTTAACCTTTGAGCCAATTTCAAAATGTCCCATTTTGCCCAATCTCTGCGTCAGACTCAAATTTTAAGCCTCGAAATACTCAATGTATTCCTGTGGTTAAAATTTTCGCCTTCCTTGACCTTGAACAAACTGAAACGTTTTGAAACCGGCTCTTTTAAATAATTATTGTAGATGGTCGTTTGTTTTTATCCATTTTTGTTCCAACAGACTCGGAACAGAACGCACATAGATATTCATATTTATCACCTTCTTGAAGTATCAGGAGAAGGCGTTTCCTGACAGGGACTGCGCGTTTGCAATGAGGGCAATATAATTCTGTCGCATCAAACTCTTTGAACATTTTTGTTCGGTTTGTTTCTATGTTAACGGTTCTGGATTGTTTTGCAAATTCATTAGGATGCATTTTTGACCTGTTAAATAATTCGTAACTACTCAGGTGTTTAGACTGAAGGCTATAGGCTGAAGGAAACACATGATTCCTGAGCGTTATTCTCTATGTTTATGACAAGATTTCCGGCCGCTTTAAAAAAAATATTGGCTTAGGGGAATCTTTTCCCTAAAAGTCTTCAGTCTTCAGCCTAACCAACCTGATATGAAATAAATATTGACACATTTATAGCTTTTTGTTAAATGCCCAATCTATATTGGGGCTGTAGCTCAGTTGGGAGAGCGCATGACTGGCAGTCATGAGGTCAGGGGTTCGAGCCCCCTCAGCTCCACCAATAAAATAATGAAAGGTTAGCCAGCCCGGTTAGCTTTTATAGAGTGGCTTTGGATATTAATGCCGATCATGGAGATTTCGTAATAATATATTCCAACCGTTCTTTTTCTTCGTGATTCAGCTTTCCAATCTCAACAAGAAGATCTCCTATCCCGTCATTTCGCAAGTCTTCAATTTTTAGAATATCCTCAACTTTTTTATTTTCAATGCTGACGAAGGTATAAGCTGAAGTAGGCCTTGATTTTTTTAATAACTTAATCCCATTGCCAAAATAAATTATATGATTTGATAACAAAAAATATCCAACAGATACCAAAATAGCCAATAAAATGAGCTGCTTAATTTTGTGTATCATCGTATTTTCCTCTATAGAACTGTAGAATTTTCTACCATCTCTCTGTTTAGAAGCTATCTAAAATAAAAATATAATTATTATCTTAGTAACTATTTTCATGCAAGGAAAAATTATTATCTAAGTTGAACAACTCTATCCTTCAAAGGTTTTTCTTATAATAGTATCTTTTTCCCATAATTTGTCATCTCGATAAGGATATTCTATATTGTAGTGAAGTCCGCGGCTTTCTTTTCTGAGCATGGCGCATTTAATAATCAGTTCAGCAACTGTAGCGATATTTCGGAGCTCAATAAGATCTCCGGCAATTTTGAAATTCCAGTAATACTCATGAATTTCGTTTTGAATGTTCTCTATCCTTCTTTTTGCTCTTTCAAGACGTTTATTCGATCTAACTATTCCTACATAATTCCACATAGACCGTCTTATTTCATCCCAGTTATGTGAAACCATGATGACTTCATCACTGTCGGTTGTGCCGGATTCGTCCCACTGGGGAAGATCGGGCGTGGATTTGCAATCTAAAATTTCGAGGTTTTTTACTGCATGTTTTGCTGCCATATGAGCATAGACCAGCGCTTCTATCAGAGAATTGCTTGCCAGTCTATTAGCCCCGTGAAGCCCTGTACAGGCTGTTTCCCCAATGGCGTAAAGCCCGAGGATATTTGTTCTGCCGTGAATATCTGTTTTTACGCCGCCACACATATAATGAGCTGCCGGAACAACAGGAACAGGTTCGGCTGTCATGTCGATACCGAAAGTTAGACATTTTTCATAAAGATTAGGAAAACGATTTTTAACAAATTCGGGATTTTTATGAGATATATCGAGAAATACCGAATCATCTCCGCTTTTTTTGAGCTCTGCATCTATAGCTCTGGCAACAACATCACGGCAGGCCAGATCTTTTTGGGGATCATATCTCTCCATGAAAGGATTTCCGGCAGAGTCAATAAGAATTCCTCCTTCACCCCTGACAGCTTCTGAAATAAGAAAGTTTTTAGCTTCAGGATGGTAAAGGCAGGTTGGATGAAACTGGACAAACTCAAGGTTGGCTAATGTAGCGCCTGCTCTGTATCCCATTGCAATTCCATCTCCGGTCGCAATGTCGGGGTTGCTTGTGTAAATATACACCTTGCCGGCGCCACCTGTGGCAAGCAGAGTTATTTTAGAGCGAAAGGTTTTGACTTGTTTTGTATCTCTTTCAAGAATATATGCTCCACAGCAGGATTCCTCGTGGTTGGTTGTTACCTGACCGCTTTTTAAAAGAGTTGAACAGGTGATAAGATCAATTGCGATATGATTCTCAAACAGTGTAATGCGTTCATGCTTTTTGACGTGCCGTACCAGCACGGTTTCTATTTCCAGCCCCGTCATATCCTGAGCATGCACGATACGTTTTTTTGAGTGTCCCCCTTCGCGTCCAAGATCAAAGTCAAAAGATTTCTTTTTTGAACTATTTTCCTTTAAGTTGAAATTTACACCAAAATCGATCAATTCCAGAATTCTATCAGGTCCGTTTTTTACTACCATCTCAACAACTTCCTCGTCGCAGAGACCGTCTCCTGATGCAAGAGTGTCACGGATATGGAGATCAAATGAATCGACTTTATCAAAAACAGAAGCAATTCCGCCCTGTGCCTGAGCTGTATTGCTGTCCATGATTCCTTTTTTAGTTACAAGTGCAACATTGCCGAATTTTGCTACTTTAAGGGCGAACGTCAGCCCAGCCACACCGCTTCCTATAATCAAGAAATCAGTTTCAAATTCCATTTTATTTTTTCCGAGTTCTTTATGTAATATTTTCTTGAAATTAATATTGTATTTTCAAGGGTCTCTAATCGGCAAGAAAAGCATTGTAAGCGTTCACGGAACATTGAAATTGGAAATTTGGCCTTCATGCTTTTGTACTGTTTTTCCCAATTTCTACTTTCCAATTTCAAGTTTCAAGCCGTGAACGGCTACAAAGCATTGAAACATTTTGTAGCGGGATTGGAATAGTTGTTTTTTTAATTCAGGTTACAGTAAAGATGATCGCCTGCGCTGACGTTTGGTGCTAAATCCTATCACGAAACCCAAAAGGAGTACTCCGGCGCCGCTTAAAAACCACTTGATATTCTGGTGTAACAACAGGCTTGTTAATTCTTCTTCCAATTTTTCAGCTTTTTTTGTCTGTTCGATAAAATTTGATGAAGTCTTTGCATAATTGGACTTTAGTTCAAGAAATTCGGCTGACTCTTTTTTCAAGGTTTCATAAGATGATTTAATTTTTTTTGATATTTCTTTGTTTGTTTTAAGTTCTGAATTCAGTTTCTTATTTTCTTTCTTATAGACCTTGTTTTCTTCAATCGTAGAGGCAGCTTGATTCTTAAGCACGTTATGTTTTTTTTTCAATCTGTCAAGTACCAGCCCATCTGGCTCTTTAGATTTGAGGAAACGGCTGAGAACCCATCCTTCCTTTCCGTCTGTAAGTCGAACAAAAGACCATTCCTCCGCTGGCTCCTCTGGTTTAAGCAACTCAACTTTTTCGCCTGATTTGATCATTGCCACTATTTTGTGATTAATTCCCGGCCCCGTTCTGAAAGTTATTTTAATAGTATCAGCGATATACATGGTTTCAGACTGCACTACTGTAGAAAATAAGACTATAAAAAAAACAATAAAGCTTTTCATTGGCAGTATTCTCCATAAGGGTTATTATTAGCCAAAAGGATAGTTCACCACGGATTTTCATGGAATTACACTGAATTATAAAAATACTCTCCTCAACATTACGAACGCCTCTGCTCAAGGATTAAACAATAGACCCACTCTCACCTGTCTGCCGTGCTTACGGCACAGGCGGGAGCGAGTTGTTATGTTTACAATTTTCAGTGAAATTCCGTGTCGTTCCGTGGTGAACTTTTACCAATTTCGTATTGACAGTGATTAAAACAGATTTTTATTTTGCTTTGAAAATATTCAATATGTCAATAATTTCTTTTAAAATTTCGGTACATATGATAATAAAATAATAACTACTAAGGTTAACAGACTGAAGGTAGAAGGCTTTTAGGGGAAAGACTCCCGGAAGCCAATAGTTTTATTAAACCTAAGTTGAGCGATTTTTGGGGAAGAGATGTGCTGAGATCTTGATGCATAAGGGTTTGCGAAAACCGCAGGCATACCCGTGGATATGTCGAGGATTTTCGCGAATCCTTGATGCGCAAGAGATCAGTGCAGATCAAGCCAAAAATCGCTCAACTTAGGTTAAAGCTACATAGAAAATAAGGTTCAGGAATCATCTGTTTCCTTCAGCCTATAGCCTTCAGTCTACCTGATTAGTTACATAACATATATAAGTTCTTGCTGTTTTTAGGGGGCCGATATGGAAAAGTACCTTGATAAATTACCGTCTTTTGTTGAGCAGATCAAGTCGATGAAGGAGACAATTATCGCCAATATAGTATTTATTGGACAGATACCTGCTCCTACTTTCAAGGAAAAGCGGCGGACCAATTTATTTATGGAAAGATTGGCTGAGTTTCAGGTCGATGAATGTACAACCGATGGATACAGGAATCCCATTGGAATCATAAGGGGAACTTCCCTATCAAAGCCACCTGTTTTTGTCGTTGCACATCTGGACACAGTTTTTGAAAAGGATATAGATCATAATTATACTGTCAGGAAAAGAACAATAAAAGGTGCGGGCATTTTAGATAATTCATTAAGTATTGGGGTGTTGGCTTCGTTGCCGGAAATTTTTAGAAAGTTAGATCTTAGTTTTGAATCAGATATTGTCCTGGTGGGCGTTATACAATCATTGGGAAGGGGGAACTTGCGGGGCATCAGGCATCTCCTGAAAACATGGGATACTCCCATAAGAGGTGCAATTTGCTTAGAGAGTGTCGAACTTGGCAGACTTAATTATTATTCTGAAGGAATGATTAGATGTGAAGTTGAATGTGACATATCACCCACACCTGGACCGCTTCAGAAGTTCAAGTCAAATGCGATATTGATTTTAAATGAAGTTATAAACCAGATCCTGGAGTTGCGCTTACCTCAAAGACCGCGTTCCAGAGTAATTATCGGTAAAATATCAGGCGGTATCAAGCATGGAACTATAGCCCGTAAGGCAAAACTTGGCTTTGAGATTCAAAGTGATTCAGATAAGATGGTAAAGAGTATTTATAATGACATTAATGACTTTATTGAAGACATAAGTCACCAGAATGAAATTGAGCTGAAGCTGAAGGCTATAAGTAACCTGAGCGCAGCCAGTTTAAAATACAATCATCCCCTTGTAAAAAGTGCCGGAGCAATAATTGAAAGTTTGGGTCTAAAACCAATATGTGAGCCAAGTGAATCTGAGCTGTCAATTTTTCTTTCACACAATATACCGGCAGTTACACTCGGAATTACTCGAGGAGAAAATATTCATCTTGAAAATTCTACCATGGAAATTGAACCAATGTATAAAGGAATTGCCCAGATTATTGGAGTGATTATGGCAATAGACAAAGGAGTTTGCGATGAATAGTAACTGGCTGAAAAAGAACACCTTTCATCATTCTGAATTCAAAGACATTAACCGTCTTGTTGAAGAAAAAGAAAGAAAGAAGCTTAAAATATCTCTTTGTCTGCCCACTCTTAACGAAGAAAAGACTATTGCAAAAGAAATTATTATTATGAAGTCGGAGTTGATGTCACGCTATCCGCTTCTTGATGAAATTGTGGTCATTGATTCAGGCTCAACAGACAGAACCATGGAAATAGCATCAAGTTATGGCGCCGATGTATACAAGGCTAATGATATCCTGCCCAAACTTGAAAACTATAAGGGAAAAGGTGAAAATCTGTGGAAAGCTCTTTATATTACAAAAGGTGATATAATTGTTTATCTTGATGCTGATATAAAAAATATTCATCATAGATTTGTTTATGCTCTTGTAGGTCCGCTTCTTCTTTTTGATAATATAAAATATTGCAAAGGTTTTTATGACCGTCCAATTGCTAGAGGCAAAAAGAAACTGAGACCTACAGGCGGCGGAAGAGTCACGGAACTGGTAATTAGGCCTCTGTTCTCTCTCTTTTTCCCGGAGCTTACCCAGATTCTACAGCCTCTTTCCGGCGAATATGCCGGTTACCGTGAACTCTTTGAAAAAATACCCTTTCCAATTGGCTACGGTATTGAAACCAGTATAATTCTCGATATTTATGAAAAATGGGGGCTTGATGTTATTGCGCAGGTAGATCTTGAAAAACGGGTTCACAGGAACCAGGATACTAAATCATTGGGGAAAATGTCATTTGTTATTCTGAAGACTTTTTGCAACCGCCTTGAAAAGCTTGGGATAGCTGAATTAAAAAGCGATTTCTTTAACGAGATGATACAATACAAATTGGGAAAGGACGGATACCAGCCGGATATTTATATAGATAGGGGCTTTGAAAGGCCGCCGATTATAGAAATTCCCGAGTATAGAAAAAAATTCAAAGTAATCTGAAAATGCGCTTCTTTCAGGTCTCTCCAAATACATTTCTTTTAAGAATCTTTGTAACCATTCACGGCTTACGAATCTTTTCTCCTTGATAAAATTCCTTTTTTTCTATAAATATTAATCATGGGTTATATATTTGATTTTAATGATGCCGTAAATTACGATCAGTGGTATGATAAACCACAAAACAGATTGGCCGCGGACCTTGAATTCCGACTTATGCTGGATATGCTCAAGCCGATGGATGGGGATTCTCTTTTAGATATAGGCTGTGGAACCGGTGCAAGTCTTCTCCCATTTTTAGACAGAGGCTTACAGATTACAGGCATTGATCCATCTCAGTATATGCTGGATATTGCTTTTAAAAAAGTTGGACATCGCGTGGATCTACATCGCGGATTTGCTGAAGACCTGCCTTTTGATGATAATTCATTTAACTATGCCTGCTTTATAACAACTCTGGAATTTGTCGAAGATCCCAAAAAAGCAATTGAAGAGGCCTGCAGGGTTGCAAAAGACAGAATTTTTATAGGCGTGCTTAACAGGTATGCTCTTAAGGGGATACAGATGCGGCTTAAAGGGATATTTACCAAAAGCATTTACAACCGCGCTCAGTTTTTCAGTATCTGGGAATTAAAGAAAATCATCCGTGCCATTTTAGGCGATGTCCCTATATCATGGAGAACCGTATATCAGTTTTTGTCGGCCTCAGGGGAAATAACCTCCAGCATAGAACGTTCGAGCCTGGTTCAAAGATGCCCGTTCGGGGCCTTCGCAGGCATTGTGTTTGCTCCTGTTCCCCGCTATACAACCAGACCACTATCAATTACTTGCCAGGCCAAGCCCACAACCAATGCATTAGCGGGTTAAAAGAGGTTTTGAACAAACCCTTAAAATTATAGACTTTCAGATAAATAATTTCACTGCGTTATCAGTCAAAATCTTCGACGACGTACACATAAGCACGACTTACTCAGATTTTTCCTTCTAGCCTTGTGAAATGAATTATCTGAAAGTCTATAGAAAATGGAGTTAAGTAACTATGGAAGCATATCTTTACAAACCGCTTAACGAAAAAAAAGTTAAATGCAATCTTTGCAACCATCGTTGTGTGATTAAAAATGGCAGGCGCGGAATATGCGGTGTGCGTGAGAACCAGGAGGGAACTCTGAAGACACTGGTTTATGGAAAGCTTATAGCAAGCAATATAGATCCTATTGAAAAAAAGCCTCTGTTCCATTTTTTCCCAGGGAGTCTGTCCTACTCTATAGCAACAGTCGGTTGCAACTTTAAATGCCTGTTTTGCCAGAATGCAGACATCGCCCAGATGCCTTCAGACCACGATGGAATGATAATGGGTAATTATTTTACACCGGAGAATGTTGTGGAGGCAGCGGAAAAAGGTAACTGCAAAAGCATAGCATATACATATACTGAGCCTACCGTATATATTGAATTTGCATATGATACCGCAAAGATCGCTCATGAGAAGGGGATACGGAACGTATTTGTAACAAATGGCTACATGACTTCCGAAGCCCTTGAAATGATAAGTCCTTATCTTGATGCGGCAAATGTAGATTTAAAGGCTTTTAATGAAAAGTTTTATAAAGAAATTTGCAAGGCAAAACTGGAGCATGTGAAAGAAACCTTGAAACTGATGAAGTCGCTCGGCATTTTTGTTGAGGTAACAACTCTCCTTATTCCCGGACTGAACGATGACAAGCATGAGCTTGAAATGCTGGCCGAATTCATCGCAAATTCTCTTGGCTCAGAAACACCATGGCATATAAGCAGGTTCCATCCGACATATAAGCTTTTAGATCGGCCTTCCACACCTCTTGAGACCCTTATTATGGCCCGCGAGATCGGTGTTAAATCGGGCTTGAAATATGTTTATACAGGCAATGTGCCAGGTGAAAACGGCGAGAAAACTTTTTGTTATAAATGCAACAATATTCTTATTGACAGATGGGGTTTTTGTGTAAGGAAAAATCTGATAGAAAACGGTAAGTGCACACATTGTGGGGCGCATATAGATGGAGTAGGGTTGTAATTTTGCTGGAACGGATTCTTACATACGGCAGGATGATAAAGTTCAGTCATACTGTATTTGCTCTTCCCTTTGCCCTTTCAGCCGTGATCCTTGCCCAGCGCCAGCATCAGATGATTATATCAGATATTTTCTGGATTTTGCTTGCCATGATTGGAGCACGCTCCTCTGCCATGGGTTTTAACAGGATAGCGGATGCAAAGTTTGACACAAAGAATCCACGCACCTCAAAACGAGATATACCATCAGGAAGGCTTTCTTTATCTTCAGCAATAGTATTTGTAATCCTTTTTTCAGGTCTCTTTATATTTTCTTCAGCAATGCTTGGGAAACTCTGCTTTTATCTTTCCTTTCCTATACTTGTTGTACTTTTCTCTTATTCCTATACAAAAAGATTTACCTGGCTTTCCCATATTTATCTGGGCTTCGCCATATCTCTTGCCCCTGCATGTGCATGGATAGCACTTGCCAAAAGCTTCTCATGGTCTATTCTTATTCTTTCATTTGCCCTCATGACTTATATCGCTGGTTTTGATATTCTTTATGCGTGTCAGGACATTGAATTTGACAAGGATGAAGGGCTTTTTTCCATACCTGCTCATTTTGGTGTAAAAAAAGCACTTATAATTGCTTCTATTATACATCTTGCTTCTTTCTGTTTTTTCTTTCTGATCTATTTTGTATTTGATATGAACCTGATGTACTTCTTTGCAGTAGTTATAATCGGAATTTTATTAATTATTGAGCACAGGCTGGTTAAGCCGGACGATCTCAGCAATGTTAATTTTGCCTTTTTTCATGTTAACAGTTTAATTTCCATAACTTTATTTCTCGGTGTTCTGGCAGATGAACTGGTCAGGCGGTGGATGTGAACAAGAAAATAGTAGTAGCAATATGCGGGGCATCAGGGTCTATATACGGAATAAGGCTTCTCAAGGCGCTTTTGAAAAATCCGGTAAACATATATCTTATAATATCAAGTGCCGGATATAAAGTCCTTGAGCATGAAACCGGCTACAGCAATGAATCCTTTTCGTCTTTTTTAAAGAATAAAGGCATTGCATTTAATAAAAATGCCCATTTATATACACACGATCAAGATGATTTTCTTGCTCCTCCTGCAAGCGGGTCATTCAGGAATGACGGCATGGTCATTGCCCCATGCTCAATGAAAACACTCGGAGCAATTGCAGCCGGTATAGCGGACAACCTCATTCACAGGGCTGCTGATGTAAATCTCAAAGAAAAGCGTCCGTTGATCCTGCTGCCACGGGAGACTCCTTTAAACATTATCCATTTGAAGAACATGTATGTGGCAGCCAAGGCCGGCGCAACCATCATGCCTCCTTCACCCTCATTTTATTCAAACCCGCAAAACATCTCCGACCTTGTTGATTCTGTAATTGCAAGGGTTCTCGACCATCTGAAAATTGAACATGATCTTGTTAAGGAGTGGGGAGATAGCATTGTATGAAATTTGCGGTATTTGATGAGTTAAAGACCGAAAACGCCAAAAAAACAGAAGAAGGAATTGGACGCGATCAGCGGTTTCGGCGACTGGCGCAGGCTATTTCCGAGCCTTATCCGTCGAGTATTGATGAGGAATAAGGGATTGGGATTTTAGATTTGCAATTATCGATTTGTGATTATAACATACAAACTTATATTTTTGCATTTATGAAGAGGTAGCGGAATGAACAAAAAAAATACAAGATCACTGAAGTGTATCCGAATTCGCCTTTGGTGGAAGTGGTTTGTGAGGTCAGATTCCCTGGTGAGTTGGCCATTGAGTGCAGAAAAGATGAGTTTTATGAAAAAATAAGGGATAAGTATCCGACAATTCTGGTTCCAAAAGCTGGTGATAGTTTATCGCCCTACCGTTTTGAAAACAAAGGACGGACCACTGAAATCATGCTGGCTATAAACCGGTTTTCATTCCATGATAAGAACTACTCCGGCCACAAGCGATTTATTAAGGAATTTATTGATCTGTTCAAAACACTTTATAAAATGTATTCCCTGAAGAAATTGGTTCGTGTCGGCTGGAGATATATAAACGTCATTCCATTCACTCGTGAGGATGGAATTGTACCACTTCAACGCTTTATATCTGTTAATGTTAATCTTCCCGAGGGAGTTTCTGATCAATTTGAGAACCTGAGTATGGTACTCATATCTAAAGTTCCAGACGGCACCATTACTACTCGTATTGAATCTATAATCCGATCAGATGACCAACAAGAGGCATTGCTCCTGGATTTTGATTTTGCCTTGACTGAAAAAATAGCGTTTTCCAAGATTAATTCATGTGTCAGCCTGGCTCACGAGCAGACAAGGGCGATATTTGAAAATTTGATAACTAATGATTATAGACAGTATTTAAGAGGTGAGACGATATGAGCCTGGCTCAAATTAATGAAAGCTATGAACTGAGAAATGAACGGCTGGATTTCATCCCCGAAAACTTTAAAAGGGGGATAACCTCAGTATCAACAGCATCAGAATTGGATCTAAAACCTTTTAGTTGGGGTTTTTCTACAGCCAAGACACCTCTCTGGCGATTTCCTTCATTACATGGAGTTGTCCTTTCCTCAAAGCCGGTTTCTGTTAAGATCAGCCGGGGAGAAACTCTCTTCTTTGCGGAAAATGAAAACCTTGGTCTTTATGCGACAGGAGAATCGAGAGATGATGCTATCCGTGCATTCTGCGAGCAATTGATGCATTTCTATAAGCACTATAAGGGATTAAAATGGAATCGTGTAACGGGTGAAGCCTATCGTCTAAAAGAGATATATGAAAAACTTTTCAGAGAAATCCGCAAATGAAAGTTACTCGTGCTGCGATTTCAAAGAATTTACCCAAGAAAGGCTTCCGAAAAGAATCCGGGCATCATATCTACTTTTATCACGAATATAAAGGGATGGAAACCGGAGCATACACTTATATATCACACTCGGCTAAACAAAAAAATGTATCGGGCGATCTTCTTTTAAGTATGAGAAAGCAACTTAAGCTGGAAGCTACACGAGAAGCCGTTGATCTCATCAACTGCCCGATTGACAAGGAAGAATTCAACAGAATTTTGATTGAAAGGGAAGTTTTTCCTCCAGAGCCCTTATCGAAAAAACGGAAGAAATAATTTTGGAACAACATAAGGGATCTTAAACTATTAAACTTTCGAGATGTAAAGGAAAAAAAGTTGACAAGTCCCCTATTTGCCTGGGTTTGAAAAAAGCGAAGATGAAGATTCTGTTATTTCTTTTGATGCTTCTTCATAAGAGTGCTTACTAATCTATTCCCTTTTTTTACTTTAGCGACAGTTCTCCCATAGACATCTGTTGCGACAGGTGTAACCGTAACCTTTTCTTCTTTTAACAGTTGCTTAAGAGCTTTTTTTGCCTCGGAATAACCAGGTTTTCCTTTTTCAGGCGTGTCAAAGCCCTCTATCCTGATCCTTTTTTCCGAACGCTGGTTTCGATTGTGTCGCCATCAATAATTTTAGTCACCGTTTCTTTACGAACCATGATAACCTCCTTTTGACCTTTGGATTACACATAACCAACAAAGCCCGCAGTTAGCACAATTTAAGCATATTGCGTCCATAAATAAGTAAATTAATCATGCTTAAAAGATAGTTATTTACTTATTTATGGACGTCCCGCAAGGTCCCCTCAGACCCATTTGATTGCCTTTGTGATATATCCTGGAATAGCAAAATCTTTCTTGTCGGCACCTGTCTTCTCGGTGTTATTGCGCAGTACATTTGCGAGATCGAGCGCGTGTTCTCCTTTTGCGTTTTCCAGGCTTTCTATATATACTGATGCAAATACTGCTTTGCCTCGTTTGTCTTCGCCGAGAGTTTTAAGGTCTTGAATCGTTTCTTCATCCAAAAGTTTCTTTACAGCGTCGCGCTCAAGATCTTTGTTCAGTCTGATTTTTTCTATCTCGGTTTTATGTTTACAGGAATCAGTGATTAGCAATTTGCTATTTTCATTTTCGTATGCCAAATCATATTCAAGAGTCTTTACACTGTGAGTTACTTGGATATTTGCGATACCATTTATGTCTTTCTCAAGGTTTGTGACAACACTTGAGAGGGCCTGATATTCATACTCGTTTGAATCAAGATCTATCTGGTATGGATAACACTTCTTGTATCTTGCTTTATCCTGGTTTTTGTGTCTTCTCGCGGGATCACCGTCTGGAATGCACCCTATCCTGCATTGAAGGTGTGGAGCTCCTATTTGTGTCCCGGCCCCAAAGAGTGGAAGGAAATGTTTGAAGGTTGAGCCTCCCACATTGATGACCGTAACGTGTTGTTTTTCCAGGTCGCATCCTGGAACGTATTCTGCGAGAGTTGGTATCAATAGTTGCTCAGCAATTCCTTCTACAAAAAGAACACCTTTGCTAAAAAGCATGTTTGATTTGGTCGCGTCCAAGTATCTTTCGACATACTTCTTTGAAGTTGGGCCGGAGGAGTTTTTTGGGAAGCATTCTGAAGGGTAAACGACGACTATCTCACCGGAAAGGTTCGATGAGAGACTGATTATGGGATCAAGCCCGGCGCCTGCCGTGATGTGGGTTGAATGTGTTGTCATGAACATCTGACGTGTTTGATCTTGTTTAGTGAAGTATTTAAGGAGCTTGTATTGGAGTGCGGGATGTAAGTGTGCTTCTGGTTCCTCTACCGCAAGCATAGAGTATGCTACTGCATTCTGCCCCCGCTTTTCCGAGGCACTATGTTCCATGCTCCGCAAAAGGAGAGCGATATATATGAGATTATTGTATCCGAGCCCGTTTTGTGTGAGAGGTATTGAGGTGTCGTGGCGGGGGATTGCCAGGTTGAGTGCTTTGAGAAGGTCAGCTTCTCTCAGCTTTCCTTCCACAGTGGGACTACCGCCTTCTGATGCACCGACGTCGTCCACGAGGAAAAATAGGGTATTGGTGTCTATAGTGCAGCGTCTCATAAATTCTGTTCTTGATTTTGGCAATTTGGGTTATTCATGTGCTGGTATTTCGCTGTGAGTTATTCAGATTATGAAAGCCTTGAATTGATCTAACGCCATGTGTGCTTTTGCTATCTGGCGCTCTTTAATGGAAGCACTGATAATGCTGTTGATATAATCCTTTTTATCAATAAACAAATCATGAAGCTTTTTCCATATCTTAGTATGGACTTTTTTGTGGTATGTTTTGGCGATGTTGGACATTAGGAGCAGTTGTTTTGTTAGAAATTTGATGTCCATCTGTTTACTTTCGATGAGAAGTAGCTTATTGAACCGGGTAATGGCTTTTTCGTGTAATCCCTCTCCTGTATATGTCCATGTGAATGGGTGAGAAAAGTATGTATTCCAAGTCTCAATGAACTCTTCTATGGTTTCCTGTAAGAGCTGTACTGATTCAAATGATTGGTGCTTCAAACATTTTTTGTTGAGTATGCCAAACCATATCTCAATCATATTCAGCCAGGAACCATGAAAAGGAGTGAAGTGGATTACAATCCGTTTGTCTTCCCTCTGAAGCCACTGACGACGTTCAATGCCGATTCTGAGGGGATCATAGATTACATTACTTAATTCTGCAACGGTTTTACAAAACTCATCATTGAAATGGGTGTTTAAATTGTCCATGATGTAATGAAGTGGAGCATCTGAAGGCAGGGTATTAACGTGTTCTTTGAAAACTCGGGATAGTGTTTGCGTATTGTGATTTGGGGTACATCTACCGAAGACTTTGCCTGTTTTAGGGTTTAGAAAGGCCATAAGATCTATGGTTCCATTGCGCCTATATTCAAATTCTTCGTACCTGGGTTTGTTGGATACAGCAGGCAATTCCGGAGCCAGCGTGGATTTGGCTTGAAGAGCCGTGCATTCATCAAAGTTAAACAGATACTCTGGAGGGTGGAGACAAAGCTTAACAATATGTTCCATTTTCGGAAAGAAGTCAGGGTCGGTAATAGCCAAAAAATACTTATACAAATGAGGTCGCAAGGCATGCCTTTTCAAAATGCGTTGAATGGTTGAATGACTCATAGAACAACCGATGATTTCGCTGTGTTCTTTCAGATAATTTTCCGCCCATCTCAATGACCATCTGTTACACCCGGGCAAAGGAGAAACCTGGCACTAAAAGGCAATGGTCTTTAATTGTGTTTTCTCATTATAGACTGGAGGACGTCCGTTTCTCTTTTGATCGCATAATTCGCCACCGTTTTTTGATCTCATTATCCATTTGCGAACGGTAGTGATATGCCGGTTCGTGAACCATGCAATGGTTCCTAAATTGACCTCCCCGTGAGCAAGCGCCAGCATTTCAGCTCGTTCCTCTATTTGTCGAATTCCGGCAGACTGATGTTTTGCCTTTGAAGTATGATTGTCTTGAAAAAGTTCATCTACCGTATCAATTATCATGGTTTTGAGTTTTTTTTAAATCCTCCACGAGAGCGGGAAGGGATTTTGATATTTTGGGCAACGCCAATTTGTTCATGTGTAATCGTACAGAGCGATCAGGCAAAACCAAGTTACATCGCTCTTTGATCTGTTGAGATACGGCGCGGCTTGAAGTCGGTTTGCCGGTTATGGCATTAGCAGCAACCTGCTGGATCAATTCGGCCTTAATCTCAGGAGTGAATCGGTAATCCTGAATTTGGCCCTTTCGTTTATCGATCAAGCAATAAACGTCTTCTTCATGCATCTTCCCATTTAGGTCTCTGGTATGCCTTACAGAGAATCCAAGGACATCAGACACCTCTTTAGCGGTAAGCAAACCGTTGTTTACAAAAGTGAGGAGAATTACTTTACACTGCAATAGATTTTTTCGAGGGATTATAATCTCCTGATTGTTACCGCCTAATTGAATGATAACGTTTTGCTCGGTCACGGCCAAAGATACCTTAACCGGAGCCTCGGTTGTCACTACTTTTTTACATGCTGATTTTCTTCTATCTTCAAATGCCAAAAGACCGTACTGATCTGCCCGCGTGAGAAAGGACAGAAAGGTTCCCATAGATATTTGTAAATATTGGGCGATATCCTCCCGCTTTGCCCCTAACAAAAACAGGGTGAAGCCGATAATCCGGGTGACGATTTTGACTCCAAGACCTTCATAAGCCTTCTCAATCCGCTTATTAGAATGGGTTTTCGAGAAGTGTAGGTCAATCGGGCAATTTGACATATGCAATCCCTCCCTCCTATATCATACGTTTTGGAGGGATAATAAACCTAATATATCTTATATGTCAAGGAAATAGTAGCAACCATGACTGATATTGTTTCCTATTATGTATGATATTGTCGAAATATAAGGAGATTCTATCTTACCACCATTTGATGTAATGTTTTCGATACGCAGCACTAGCCTTTCTTTTATCCCATCGAGTAATTCTGTCGCGTCTTTTTTGAAGGACTCGGTCAGTTTTTTCTTTTCCTCTTCTGTTTTGCTGTTATCAAGTACCTGCTGTAGCATTTTTCTTAGAAGTGGTTGGATTCCGGTGAACATCTCGGATTCGACGTCTCTTATTGCTTTTAGGAACCGCATCTCGAATTTGTCGAGAGAGTCTGGCTCTGGTCGTCTCCTGTCTTTTTCGTTGCCGCAGTAGATCCTTGACACGTATTTGGGTTGGAAGTTTTCTAGTGTTTTCCAAAAATAGTCTTTGGATCCCTTGTTTTTTTCGATCTCGGCGATAAACTTCTCCTCATCTTCTTCGGGAAGGTGGTATGAGTATATCAGATGTGCCTCCCAGGCTTCCCCAATGGATGTGAGCCACGTAGCAACTATTGCTTTGTCTTCAATTGTGTCTTTGCCAGTCGAAGAAAGTGTTGCGCTAACTGTGATTTTGGGTGCCCGTGTACTCGGCTCTAAATTCTTGTTGAAGTCGTCAATTCCTGGTAAAGAACGTCCTCGTCTATCAAAAAGAAATCCCAATGCATTGAGCACAGTTGTCTTCCCTGAATTGTTTTCTCCGTTGAATACGTTGACTCCTGGTTTTAGTTTAATTTCTGTCTTTGAACCAAAGCAACGATAGTTCTCTATTACGACCTTTGAGATATACATATTTCAGCCTTTCTTGCCTTTAATTATGTGATTTCATAAGTCAGCATGCCTATTTCCCGAAGAAAAAAGCAATAATATGTATACTATCCTCCGATTCACTTTATTCAGCTGACATCATTTATATTCTGTGTTGAAGTATGCAGGTTTTACCTCCAGCCGTTTCCGTGCCGTTTTTAATGCCATTAAATGTATCATGATTGTTTTTCCGCCTGGTTCTGTTCAACCCATTTTTTGCCCTTATCTGTAAGCCTGTACTTCTGAAGGCGGCTGTTAGGTTTTTCCGGAATGGTGTATTCAATAAGTTCTGCTTCCAAAGCCGGCGCTATATAGGTATTTCGTACATGGGTACGGTCTTTCAATCCAAGAGCTTCACGAATTGCCCCTGCTCCCAGTTTTCCCTTTTCACCAAGCAAGTCTATCAATCGTTTCACTGGTGGGGTGACTGGTAGGGTGACTGGTAGGGTGACTGGTGGGGTGACTTCACCTGTGACTTGTGGAGCGACTTGGTCTTTTGCTAAAGGCAAACGTATTTCAAAGGTCTTGCGCGAGCGGTCATTATCATACTCCGGCTCAAGATGTCCCAATGCCTGCCATTGATTCAACACCATCCGAATCCCGGTGCCTGCCTGCTCACAGAGCCCCAGTCGCCGAAATGCCGCCACAATCTGGGGATTGCGCACTTCTTTTTCACCAGGCTCCAGCAGATGATCGGCATTTCCGAAAACATCTCCTGGATTCCAGAACTGAATCACATTCCGGTAAAACTTGATTACCGCCTTGAAGCCGTGACTGGCATAATCCTGGTGAATCAACAGGTTAATAGCAGCTTCACGGAATACTCTGTAATCTGGTGGCGCGTCATTTCTCAGCAAGGTGTGAGGATCGATACGGAAAGGTTTTTCTGCCTTCTGCATGTAGCTGGTAACCAGTCCACGCCACGTGATGATGAGATTATCCTCAAAAACCATACGGTCCAACCAGCGAATTTCCGGTAGTGGTTCTCCAAAATCTGATGGAATCCATTGAACATCAAGGGTAGGTCGGGGAAGCATCTGATGAATTGCCGCCGGGGCTCCGAAAAGAATAATGGAGGCTCTGGTAGGTTGTAATATTTCATCTTTTCTTATTAAATAACCCCACTGATGGAGAAATTCCTGATCGCTGAGAGATTCATCATGACCGGGATTTCTTTCGTTGAACAATGCCCGGTACCATTTGATTGACTCTTGATGAAAGGCTTCATCCACTGGATAGCTGAAAACCTGTCCGTCCCAGCGCTCCTCAGCCGCATCCCGCAGGAAACGCTCAATTTCAAGCATAGTGCAACGCTGATCACAACCCCCTCTGCGAATAAATGAGCGGCGGATATCGCCGTTCAGATAAATTGGCTTGTCTTGCCGGGATGTCTCGGGTATGCGAAAGACCAGAACTGTCTTATCCTCTACATTGATTAATTCCGTTTCGACCTTAATATCGTGATTTACCTTATTACCGGCACGCAGCGCGCTCAAAAAATCATTCTGAACTTTGTCAACCTCAAGAACACCCGCAGCTTCATAATGGCCGTTGTAATCCCTGATACCAAACACCAGCCAGCCACCGCCAGTATTTGAAAAAGAGGACACGGTCTCATAGGCAGACTCAGGCACACCGCGCTGAGCCTTCTTGAATTCAACATTATTCCATTCATGCCCATTAAGGAGTTTAATCAATTCGTCTTTTGTCATATTATTATCCTTTGTTGATCACTCCAATACAATACGCATTTTGCAGGGCTTCTTGCCCTTGGTGAGCTTGTCCACGTATTTCTCAAACCGTTTCTTCATCTTCGCCGGAATTGCCGATCTGCCAGTAAAGAATGGTCAAACCGGCGTTAACCGCAGCGGCAACATTTTCCCTTTTTCTTTGAGGAAAGCCACTGTGTTAATCTGACTTTCAAATTCAGCCTTTATGTATTCTCCGATTTTGAACTGAGGCACAATTTTTATATCGCTTTTTTAACAGAAGCTTAATGTACAATCTTAGTTAAATCATTTAATACACCAATTTTACTTTCAATACAACCAAAACCAATTATTTTTTTAAATAAATTATATAGTTATAGCGAAAATCTACGAAATTCCATCATCTCCAGATACACCAAAGATGATGTCAAAATTTTCCCTTAGCCATTTTATGTTTGTCGGCGAAGCTATAGTTGTGTTAAACACAAAAAAGCGATACGCTACTTCTTGCAAGTCACAATCGCACGAAATAACTTACACTTTATTATGTGTGCGGATTCAAATGACAAAACGAAACAATCAATAAGTTGCTGGTAATGTCGATATGTCAATATAGCAGGAGATATATTTCTTGGTCGAAGTTTATGGTTTCGAGAACATCGCATAAATACAAAAAAGAGGTGAAGAAATGCAGAATTTAAAATGGGAAGTTAAAGACGACAAACTGATTATTGAGATAGATTTGACAAAAGAGTTTGGACCCTCAAAATCCGGCAAAACGATAACGGTCGCCAGCTCACGTGGCAACCAGAAAATCGAAGGCACTGATGTTATAATTGGTTTGAATGTTTATAAATATCCGGAAAATGAGTAGCATTTACGGTTCAGCGAAATAGTTATCTAAAACCCAAATTGAGCGATTTTTTATTCGACTTGCACCAGTCTCTTGCGCATCAAGGACTTGCGAAAAGTCTCGACATATCCATTGGTATGCCTGCGCTTTTCGCAAATCTTGCTGCATCAAGATATTAGCGCATTTTTTCGCAAAAAATTGCTCAATTTAGGTAGAAATAAAGATAAAATAATGAATGACCTCAAAAGGAACTGGAATTGTATAAAAGCTTAAAAGATTTTTTAAATACTCTGGATAGGGCCGGGGAGCTTAAATACATACGGCATGAGGTTTCCCCGCGCCTTGAAATAAGTAAAATTACAGATCAGGAGTCAAAAAGCCCGTATGGGGGGAAAGCTCTGCTCTTTGAGCAGGTAGAGGGCTCATCATTTCCTGTTGCTACAAATATATTCGGAAGTTCTCGCAGGATTTGCATGGCCCTTGGCGTAGAGCATCTCGACAGACTGAGCGAGAGGATAAAAAAGTATATAGATATTAATCCTCCAAGAAATTTAAAAGAGGCATTGAATATCATTCCCATGGCGATTAATTTTACAAAATTCTTTCCCCGTTCATGCAGATCAAAAATTCCGCCATGTCAGGAGATTGTTCATAAAGGCGGCGATATTGATCTGTCGAAACTTCCTGTACTCCACTGCTGGCCAAAGGATGCGGGTCCGTTTATCACTCTGCCGATGGTGTTTACAAAAAGCCTTGTTACCGGCAAACGTAATGTTGGAATGTACAGAATGCAGATCTTTGACAAAACTTCAACAGGCATGCACTGGCACATTCATAAAGATGGCTCGCATTATTTTAATGAATACCGGAGCAAAGGCAAAAGAATGCCCGTTGCTGTAGCCATAGGCGCTGATCCTGCTTCCATCTATGCAGCAACAGCTCCAATGCCAAGAGGGGTGGATGAAATGCTGCTTGCAGGTTTTATTCGTCAGAAGCCTGTATTAATGACAAAATGTATAACAATAGACATGGAAGTGCCTTCTGAAGCTGAATTTGTACTTGAGGGTTATGTTGATCCTGATGAACTCAGGCTGGAAGGTCCGTTTGGCGATCATACCGGTTACTATTCGCTTGCTGACAATTATCCGGTATTTCATGTCACAGCCATAACTCATAGAAAAAATCCGATTTACAATGCCACACTTGTCGGGCGTCCGCCAATGGAAGACTGCTATCTGGCAAAAGCCACGGAACGTATTTTTTTGCCGATGCTTCAGACGGTTATGCCTGAAATATGCGATTACTGGTTTCCATGGGAAGGAGTTTTTCATAACATAGTTATTATAGCTATTGATAAGGAATATTCAGGGCATGCGCAGAAGGTTATGAGCGGGCTCTGGGGACAGGGCCAGATGAGTTTTTGTAAAGCAATTGTTGTTATCGACAAAAATATCAATCCCCAAAATCCAGGCAGAGTAATAGAAGAATTGGTGACAAGGCTCGATATTACTTCTGATATTACCCTGACAAAGGGTATTCTGGATGTGCTTGACCACTCATCTCCCCTGCCGAATTTCGGTAACAAGATAGGCATTGATCTAACCACCAGATTCAAAGATGAACCGCCAAGAAACTACAAGAAACCCTTAAAAAAGACGCCTGGTATTGATTTGTCAAGTATAATAATAAACAGGCTGCCTGGTTCTGTTAAGTGCAGACATTTGTTTCATAATATATCGGAAAAAGAAAATTGCTTAAATAACATACTTGCGATTTCCGTGGAAAAGACAGAACAAAGAGGCGGGAAAGATTTTGCCAGGATTTTGTTCGGGCTGGATGAGCTCGACATGTTTAATATATTTATACTTTTTGACAGGGAAATTAATCTTTCCGACGGTTCTCTTATGCTGTGGAAGGTTTTCAATAATGTTGATCCGGGAAGAGATATGGTCTTTCAGGATGGCCGTGTTGTTATAGATGCATGCAAGAAGGGGATAATGGACGGTCATGAAAGAGAGTGGCCGGATGATCTAACGTTTGACGTAGAAAAATAGTGCCTAAAGTGAGCTAAAGTGCCTAAAGTTATGGTACGCCTTCGGCGTGCTATAGATTTTCAGGGCTTGGTTATAAGTTCAGATAGAAACAAAGTAAGCAAAGTTGTATTGTGAAAAAAATTAAAATTGGCAGCGCCGAAGGCGCATTCCTTAACTTTAGCTCACTTTAGGCACTTATGTCCGCACCGAAGGTGCTCTAACTTGTTGAAAAAAGTGTGAACCGTTACTTATTTTCTTATCCCTGTATCCAGTCTTTTATTCCATCGCACCCATTCAACCAAATCGTCTTTAGCTAAATCAAATCCTTCAGGTTTTAAGGCCGTACCATCCGGCCTTATAACAATTTGCTGCAAGGCCCTTACGATATAGGTCCACTCTTCCATAGATACGGGACGAGGACCGGGTACCGGGTGTGGCCCTGTTATAGTCGAAGGTTTCATGACTTTTTCAGCAGGCTCGACATAACTCACCTTAGAGGGCGCGCGTATATCTATTTCTCCCCAGTAAACTTTTACAACTACTGAGTTGTCTTTATTAACATTCATTCTGTAAACTGTACCGCGAACACCGGCTACAGCCGTTCTGGTTGAAACAGCAAAGCGTCCTTTTTCTCCCAAAAATTTTGATACATTGGCCCATGTTTTTCCAAGAACCATGTTTACGTTTATGTTTCTATCATTGGTTTTTTCATCAAAATTAACTGATACCAGCTCAAAGGTTGTCTCTTCATCAAAACGGATAAAGCTTTCATCCGGAAGCTTTAGTTCTATCCTCGATTCTTTGTCTGTACTAACACGATCGCCGGATACAAGATAATCACCCTCGCAGATATCTTGAGCTTTTGCCGTGTCTTTTTTTTCAAGAAAAGCCTTACCTTCAAGCAGGGTAACTTCAGCTTTTCCTCTTTCAATTTCAACTGAAAGAGCTTCATGCTCAGCTTGTACAGGATAAGGCAAAAGAACAAGCAAAAGGGCAATAAAAAAAGATAGCTCTATTTATACAAAACTTCATAGCTATAGCCCCACTTAAGATGTTAATAGGTAATAGTTTCACCACGGATTTTCACGGAATTACACTGAATTATCAATAGCCCAACTCTCAAGCGAGTTGTTTTGAAATAATTGATCAATTGGACCTCCGGCTCATAGGGACTACAGCTCGGAGAGCCTGTTTCAGTGAAACTCCGTGTCGTTTCGTGGTAAAAACTTACTTAGTATTTTTGAAGCTGAGTTTTAAGAACACGCAGACTTAAAAGAGCTTCAGCTCCGGAAACATTTCCCATAGCATCGAATTCACCACTTCTAAGATCTTTTGCAACCATAATGCCGCGGGTTGTACACAGTATTACCGCATTAAAGTATGGCAGATCATTCCTCAGATCCGGAAAAGGTGATATTCTGCCGATAAACCTGGTGGCAAGTTCTTCGACGCCCGGTTATTTTTATCAGGATATCCTCAATCATCATTGCAAATTCTGCACGGTTTATCATTTCATATGGCCTGAAAGTATGATCCGGATAAGGTTGCAGACCTTTGATGCCGATTTCAATTACAGCGTCTATATCGGCTTTCAGCACATGATCCGCAATATCGGTTGCAGGTGGAATTTTTATATATTCGCCGGTTTTAAATTCTTTTTCCGGACTTTTAAAAGAAGTGTCGAATTCCTTTGGTGTTCTGTTTATAAATAGTTCATCTACTCTTAATTCTTCGATAAAGAGAGCGGCGATATCAGCGCGGGTTATTTTTTCAAGCAAAGCGATTTTCTTTCCAACAGATGTCCCAGGCATAGCTCTTTCGATTTTCTGAATAATAGCGTATTCGTTATCGGCTTCTTCAACAAAGCCACTGCCAAGATCGAGAACTTTGGTGAATTGTTTGGCGGCTTCCTTGAAACTATAAGACATTTTATAGGCTATGCCCATATAGTAATATGGTTCAGGGCAATCAGGTGCAAGTTTTGTTGCATCTTTATGGTAGTCTTCAACTTCATCCAACCAGTCTTTATCGACTTTTTCTTTTGCCCATGATATAAAGACGCATATATCCGACATTAACTGTGACCGCCTGTTTCTTTCCTTTTGCGTAATTTTCGGCTTTATCCATGGAAGCAAAGCCTTTTTTAAAATCACCCCTTAAGCCGCATACAAGGCCAAGGCCGACATAGGCAGGTGAATACTCCGGAGCCAGCAGTTTTTTGCCCTGGTAAATTCTTTAAATGCTTTATCAATTTCACCCGCCTTCAGCAGCTTATTACCATTTGTGACATGATGTTCAGGAGTATCTAACTCTGCTTTTGGCGCCACTGGTTTTGGACCGCATGCCAGCAGAAAAAGCAAGCAACTAACCGACATAACAGAAAGTATTTTTCTAAAATACATATGGCTTCTCCTTTAATATCCTAAAAATATTTATTGAGCGGTTTTTTACCTAATCAACAACGATCATCACACGGCATTTTTTAATGAATGATAGATGCTCGGAAGCGCTTCTCAGCTTAAAAGCATCTGCGTTGCTGATTACTATATCAGAATTGCCGGGCCCTTCTGTTTTTAACACTTTTACAGTTAAAGGATTATTTGTAACTCTTGGATTGCTCTGAGCTGCCGTTATATCTTTTGCATAGCCGCTCATTCCTTGCTGTACCGCATATTCACGGCTGACAAAGGCCGAGCCGTAAACTTCCTGCCCATTTTCATCAATTATTTTTGGAGACATGGCAGGCCTTGCGTTAAGCCCTATGGCATTAACTACCAAACCTGTATATATTTCGGATGTTGGCTTTTCTGCGGTTTTAGAAGCTATGGCAGGAGATGGTTTTGGTGGCTCAACTGATAAAGAAGGAACCAATTTAATGGGCTCAATCTGTTTAATTTCCTGTGGAAGAACTAGCTGGGCAAAACCTCCATGAAGGCTCATCTGCATTGTAACTTCTACTGTTCCGTCCGACAAATATTCCTGTTTAACAATCTGGGCTCCTTTTACCATGCCGCTTACTTTGGCCATTATTACATCATTTGTAACAGCAAAGTTTTTGACGACGGTAGCGGAATCAATCCTTACTCCTTGTGTAACTTCAAGCAGGTTGCGCATAGCATCTATCCGTGCAGCCCTCAAAGCCATAGGCCTTGCCTGGGGTTTGCCATAGTATTCTTCTGGAGAAGTACCGATACCCGTGGCCTGAATTATTCCTTTTGTCCAGTTGATGCTGCCGTTTCCAATATTTTCAACGACTTCCTGCCATTCATTACAAAATCCATAGACAGGCAAAATTAATAAAACTGCAAGTACCATTGATAAAATTGAAAATTTTTTCATATTCTACCTCCTTAGTTTGTAACTTCTCAATAAGTTCGGCTAAAGATAAAAAAGGCGAGTCCGCTGGTGATGAAATGTAAAATAGCTGACTGTTTGAGCATCTTAGTGAGCTTTGAGA
>Ga0255432_1038_pt1 | contig 25249 bp, 28 predicted proteins | sample ANMaggSeSYBR02I6_FD_182656 | JGI IMG/M metagenome (GOLD analysis project Ga0255432, IMG submission 182656) | Sediment cell enrichment communities from methane seep in Santa Monica Basin, California, United Staets - ANME aggregate JGI... | ecosystem: Environmental > Aquatic > Marine > Cold seeps >...
TAACCTGAATCTGCCCATCATATTATTTCACTACCTGTTACACTACCATACTACCATACTACCATACTACCATACTACCATGAATCAACTAAATATCTAAAACGTTATCTTTTTTCCTGTGGCATCCCTATGGTAATTTCCCAATTCACTTTTTATAAGCAGATCACCACTTAATACCGGGCCGTCCCTGCATACTCTGAGACCAGATGGATCAATGGTACATGCGCCGCATACACCGATACCACACTTGAAATACCTATGAAGACTTAATTGAGCCATTGCCTCAAGCCCTGCTGCCTGTAGAATATCCAGCACGCTTTTCATCATCAACTCCGGACCGCAGATATAGAACTGGTCAAACCCGGCCAGGTTGAACATGTCCATTGCTCCTGTTATAAACCCGTGATGACCTTTACTTCCATCGTCAGTAGCTATACTGACCACACCGCATTTTGAGAAATATTCCTCGAAAAGCAGTTCATCCGCTGTCCTGGCACCTATCAGGATAGTAACATCCAGGCCAAGGGATTGGGCTTGCTGCGCCAAGGGCAGCAGGGGTGCACCACCCACGCCGCCTGCAATGACCATAATCTTATTACCTTTCCCATCCCCATCATCTTCTCCGTTCCCGTTCCCATTTCCTCCCCCTTCTCCTTTCACTTCAAATCCGTTCCCGAACGGCCCCCTGATGCCAATACTATCGCCCACTCCCAGCCGTGACAGTGCCTCAGTAGCCTCGCCCACCCTCTGCACCGTGATGCTGCCCGGGTGTGACAGGGCCATCGGGATTTCATCCAGGCCCCGGACCCATACCATTACGAACTGGCCGGGTGCAGCATCCGGTTCAATATCGGTCCTGAGAGTAATTATGGTAGGGGTCTCCCTGATGATCTCTGTTATTATCGCATTTACAGGTCTCACAGTCCCACCTTCCTGTGGGCAAGTCCGATTATATCGTCCAAGCAATGATCATTGGCCTTCATGTAAGCAGACAATCCACTGGTGATCTCACTGAAAATATTGACATTATCATACACGGCAGAGCCCACCTGTACCGCCGAAGCCCCGGCCATCATCATCTCCACTGCATCCTGCCAGCTTCCGATACCTCCCACACCTATGACAGGTATATCCAGTGCTTTATGCAGATCGTATACGCATTTTACAGCCACCGGACGTACTGCAGGGCCGGAAAGGCCACCGTACAGGTTGCCCAGGACCGGATACCCGCTATGGATATCTATCGCCATGCCTCGCACCGTATTGATCGCGACAACAGCATCGGCTCCACCCCTGCTAGCAGCCTCACCGATCTCCACGATATCTGTGACATTCGGGGTGAGCTTGACCCACACCGGTACATCGGTTGTCCGTTTGGCAGCCCTGGTGATCTCTTCCACCAGTACCGGGTCAGTACCAACTACAGTTCCGTAACCACTGGCATGGGGGCAGCTCACATTTAATTCATAGGCACTGGCACCCTCCAGTCCGATAATTATTTCTGCAAACTCATCCGGATGTGCCCCGAAAACGCTGGCGATCACAGGAACACCGCCTTCACTGGCAATCGAAAGTTCTTTCCTGAAATCCCTGTAAGACGGATTTGGCAGGCCCATTGCATTCAGGAAACCACAATCCAGTTTGAGCATGGTGGGGTTGGGGTGGCCTTCCTTTGGCTCGGAGCCTATGGACTTTGTGACCACGGCACCCGCACCTTCCCCTGCCATACGCCTCAGTGAGGCACCTGTGGTGCCAAGAACGCCTGCCGCCAGTATGGTCGGGTTTTCCAGTTCAAGCCCGGTAAGTTGTATCGAAATATCGGTTGCGGACATACTATCCATAGACCTCGTCAACCGTATATCCGTTATGCACAACCTTTGATATTTTTCCCACCAGGACGGCCGGGTCATCTGCCTGGAATACGTTCCTTCCTATTGCCACACCCCGCCCGCCTGACTGTATAGAATCATATACCATCTGCAAAAGATCACGCTCAGTCTCCATTTGGGGTCCTCCGGCTACAACTATTGGCACAGGACAGCCGTTCACCACTTCCCGAAACGAATCCGGGTCACCGGTATAATTTGTCTTGACAATATCTGCGCCAAGTTCGGCACCTACCCGGGCCGCATGCCTGACGTACTCTACATCATGTTCGGAATCGACCTTTGGTCCCCTTGGATACATCATTGCCACCAGGGGCATACCCCATTCATCGCATTTGCTGGCGATCATGCCCAGTCCCTTCAACATCTCTGCCTCATCCTCGGCACCAATGTTAATATGTACCGATACTGCATCTGCTCCCACTTTTATTGCCTCTTCCACTGAGGTGACCAGTACCTTATGGTTGGGGTCAGGGGCCAGTGAAGTGGACGCTGACAGGTGTATGATCAGTCCTACATCCCTGCCGTAACCACGGTGGCCGTACTTGGGTAAGCCCATGTGTCCCAGTACAGCATTGGCACCGCCTTCCGCTACTTTGTTCACAATTTTCGACAGGTCGGTCAATCCTTTAACGGGACCTGCACCAACACCATGATCCATGGGAATAATTATTGTCCTGAGAGTTTCCCTGTCAAAAATTCGTTCCATCCGTACCAATTTCCCAATGTTTGGAGACCTTATGACATTCGTTTGCATGTGTTCCACCTGGAATATTCAAGGTTCTGATTGTACTTATTTATTTAGATTTTAGTATTTATTTCACGTTTCTAAAATTATTCACTTTTAATAATTTAAAAAAAGTACTTATCCTAATAGATAACAACAATATATTTGGTTGAAAAACAATGATGAAAAATAACATTTTATTAAGAGACATTATGACAAGGGGGGTAACTTCGGTTCCCATGGATATCACCCTTAGAGAAGTTGCAAAAATAATGGTTGACCAGAACGTTTCTGGCGTAGCAGTTACAGACCATAACGGGGAAATTATGGGATTTATCACAGAAATGGACATGTTGCATGTAGTTGTCGATAAATCACTGCTGGATAACACTGCCGAAGCAATAATGACGACTTCGTTAAAATCGATTAGCCCTTCCACTGATCTGGAAACTGCTTCCAGTGTCATGTTGGATGCACGTATTCACAGACTGATCATACTATCCGAACCAGGTATGGGGGCATCAGATCGTCCTGTGGGTATTCTCAGTGCCAGTGATATCATCAGGCAACTGACGCTGTAAGAATATATGCTGCAAGAACTGACGCTGTAAGGACTTATTTTCGCATCGGTGGGAGCCTGCAAAGTTTTGAGCTTAACTGTGCGTGTATCCTGATGATGTCATATTTAGTCAACAGTCCGGACAGCCTGGTGGGATCATCCCTGTCCACAACAGGTAGTCGACCGATATTGTTATCCAGCAATTTCCTTAAGGCTTCTTCAAGATTCTCGTCTTCATATGTCACGATCAGCGAGCGGGTCATAATATCACCGGCAGTTACACTGTCCCTTTCATTGGTGGGGACTTTTTCCGCATCCTCAAAGGTCACCATACCGACCAGCTCCAGCTTATCCAGGACAGGATACCCCAGATGACCGTATTTATGGATGAGGTTCAGCACTGTCTGAATCTTTGTGGCAGGGTCGATTGTGATGATATCGCTACTCATAGCTTCCTTTGCCGTTACAAGTTCCAGCACATCTATTGTCATCTCACGACGGTGGGCAGGTGAGTCCATCCTTGTGGGCACCTGTTTTTCATATATGGACCATTTGCCTGACAGAACATATGCCAGGGTGGAGGCAAGCATAAGGGGCGGCAGCAGGTTGTAGTTGCCTGAAAGTTCTGATACCATTATTATTGCGGCGATGGGTGTTTTTGCCACACCTGCGAGCAGTGCCGCCGTCCCGACCACCACAAAGGTAGCTGGCTGTAATACTATAGTGGGGAACAATGTATGGAATGTCAGTCCCAGCACGCCGCCCAGCATTGCCCCTATCACCAGCGAGGGACCGAACACACCACCGCTGCCCCCGCTGCTGATAGTGAAGGATGTGGCAAGGATCTTGGCAAATACCAGTAGCAGCATAAGCCCTACTACAAGCTGCTGGTCTATGGCCTGCTGGATGAGGCCGTACCCTACTCCCAGGCTTTCGGGTACGAAAAATGCAAGGATGCCAAGCAAAAAGCCGCCGATGGCAGGCCTGTAATGCCGGGGTATGGTCAACCTGCTGAAGATATTCCTCATGCCATAGAAGATATGTACATAAAAGATACCAACGGCCGCACACGCCATACCCAGTAGTGCATAGAATACAAGTTCGTATGGATGGGTGAACTGGTAATTGGGCATGATGAACAGGGAACCCCAGCCGAACACTGAGCAGAATATGGAATAGGCGATCGTGGACGAGATAAAGGCGGGCACGATGCCCTCTGATTCCGAGCCCTGCCTGTAAAGTACTTCGATTGCGAATATTGCGCCGCCAAGTGGGGCCTTGAATATACTGCCCACGCCGGCAGCCATGCCGCATATCACGAGAATGCGGCGGTCCCGGTCAGTGAGGTGGAGCTTGGTGGCAAGTATGGAACCGAAACCTGCACTGATCTGGGCTATGGGTCCTTCCCTGCCTGCGCTTCCACCTGAGCCTATGGTTATCATGGATGTAAGTGCTTTGATAAAGGGGACCCGGGTCCTGATTATACCTTGATTCTGGTGGTAGGAATCGATAACCGAATCTGTGCCGTGCCCTTCGGCCTCGGGGGCAAAGCGGTACACCAGGTAGCCTGCCAGCAGTCCGCCCAGCATGGGGAGCAGTATTAATAATAAACGGTTGGGCTCGCCTGTAACAACGGGTAGGAGGTCAACATCACCTCGTGGGGTAATAGGGAAATATCCGCCGATGCCGCCTAATAGGTAATAGGTGGCATAATACAGGCCTGAATAGAATATGATGGCAACAATCCCGCCTACAATACCTACAAGGATGCTGAGGGCTGTCCATCTCTGGACTTCTTTCAGGTCAAGTTCACGTATTATTTCATGTATCTTGCTGCTGAAGTCCATTTTGATTACACCAACCTGGGGGTGTGAAAGGTTGGTGAATTTGTGTAGTGGATAATGAATTCAGTTGGTAATTGGTGTTTTAGAAATGACTGTCGATTTTTTCCTGGAATAAAAGAATTTGCAGTACCCGTTTGTTCAACCTTCTTTGATTTTTCAGGTGTTATTAATACAGTATGAGTAATAAGGTTAATGCATTACAAAACTGTGGAATTTATTTGGTTGTTAAATTTGCTCCGAAAATGGCATTTTCATGCTTATGGGTGTCCTGAATGGTCATGAAAGTTCCAGATTTTCAGATTATTCCAGGGATGGTTGATTTTCGTATAATATCTCCTGATGTGAAAATTTTATCTTTGCGAAGCCAGGGATTTGCTCTATTGTCTATCAGAATATTAGCAAAACCACAATTTTATATAATATCTTTGTTAAAATGGTTGCTATGAAACTTGAAAAGCGTTTGGAGTTACTGAATGAGAAAGTTCAGGAAGATGACTTTTTGAATGCAAGGGGTCTTGGGAAGCAGGTTGAGGAGCTTATGGCTTATGATGCGGTGTTGAATAATAAGTCGCTTCAGCTGATTGATATTGATCTGGATGATGGGGTCAAGGTTAATTATGCGAAGTTTGAGGGGTTGGTGGGGAAGATATGAGTACAATTGAGTACAATAAACAATTTAACAAATTATCATGATATAAGAAAATTGGAGGTACAATATGCCTGAAGCAGAATTATTAGAAAGAATAGTATCCGACCTTGGTTTCTTTAAAACAAAAATATTATCCATCGAAGAAACCATAGGGGAAATAAATAACGATCTGCATCATGTAAAGCCAGAGTATATCCGGAAGCTTGAATCAATAAAAAAAGAAGGAACTGTTTCCAGTTCAGATTTTGAAAAGAAATTTGGTGTCCGGCTTTGAAATACAATTACGAAATCAGCAGACAGCTTGAAAGGGAACTGGATAAACTCAGGAGAAGAAATAAAAAGCAATTCGAGATAATTTCAATAAAGCCCCTTCGGGGCAAAATAGAAGTGTGGTTTTTTTCTCATTATGTATCTAATTTCAGTAGCAAGATAAACAAATGCGTTTATACTTTCCTATACGTAAATAAAAACTCAATCAAGAGATAATGCCAATTTATGCATAAGAGATGCGATAGTCCAAAACACCGGTAACGATTTCTGGAAAGAATTAAAATCAGATTATGATGCTAAAAACATAGTGTTTGAATTCAAAAATACAACTGAAAAAATTGTAAAAGATGAGTTGATGCAAACCTCCGACTATCCTAAAAAGGAATATTTTGGAACGGTAGGTATCATCTTTTCAAGAAAAGGACTATCACGAGGGGGGTATAAAGAACAAAGAAGTTTGTTAACTCATGATAAGAAATTGATTTTAGTTTTAATTGAAAATGATCTAATTGATTTAGTAAACAAAAAATTACGAAATGAAGAACCAGAGAAAATATTAGAGGCTTTAAAATTCGAGTTGGAAACAAGTGTTTAAAATTTGTACGGCGTATAACACAGCATATACGCTATGGGTTATCACCCTTGCCTTTTGGTCGCAACATCGTATTTACTGGAAACGTTATCTGCCATTGTCTTGAAAAGAAAAACTTGTTTATGGTGTAGTCATGTATATTCGCTACTACATTGACCTGGAAAAAGGTCTACCCCACATCTATAACCACAATATATACGAGAGCGAAGTGGAAGATGTATTATTAAGACCAGGGGAAGACCGCCATGGGAGGTAAGGTTCACGGATAGCTTAGGGTCAGACCCGTGCAGGACGTTATCTCGGGTTAATTTATATTCCAGACGCAGAGCAAGAAAGTGTTTTTATCATAACAGCCTTTGAATTGACAGGTAAACCATTAGTAGCATATAAGCGCAGGAGGCGAACGAAAGAATGAAGCAGAGTAAATTTCCAAAAGGATGGGATGAAGAAAGGGTACACAGAGTTCTGGCCCATTATGAAAAACAAACAGAAGAGGAAGCCTTAGCCGAGGATGAGGCAGCCTATGAGGACAGAACCCGGACTACAATAGATATCCCTGTTGAATTAGTTCCTGCTGTTAGGGAACTTATCGCAAAGCATCAGACATTACAGCGTCCGAAGACAATGGCAGGTAATAGCGGATAAAAGTGAAATCAAATATTTTCCAAAATTCTCCTATCAACGAATTTCATTAATCTGCAAAACATCAGGCGCTCTGTTGTAGAGAGGTTGGTGAATACCAGATGATACTGAATAGGATGACCATCTGTTGATCATGGTGATATAAAGCGGGCACAGAAGCAAGATATACCAGAAATATTGATGAGATAAAACTAAAGTGATGTACATGATTCCCAAATTTGATAATAATGGAAATTTACCTGCAGGATTTATAACTCCTAAACTTGATGAGTTTAAAGAACATTTTGTTGATAATTTTCATGATTCAACAACACGCAAGAAAATATTCAATGGGTATATCAGGTATAATAGTAAATTAGACGTTATAAAAGTAGCTACAGTTCAATGGGTAAATGGGAGTTATACAACAAGCAAAGTAAATCCAGAGGATATTGATTTCGTCACTCATATAGATGCAATTGAATTAGATGAATCAGAAGAAATAAAGGAAATATTCTCAAAATTGACAGATAAAAGTAGAGCAAAATCTGAATGTACATGTGATGTTTATTTTATTGCAGTTTACCCCCCTGAAATTACTGAATTGTATGAAAATACAAAAGAAGATATTGAGTATTGGTCTAAATGGTTTGCCCATGACAGAGAGAACAATCCAAAAGGCATTATCGAATTTAATTTATCAGATGGCTCATTTAATATATAAAAATACTATGGAGGTATGATCAATGGCTGATGATTACAGGGATCCATCTATAATACAGGAAGAACTTTCAGATCTGGAAACATTAATTCGGAAAAAAGAAAAGTTGATTTCAAAATACCCTGACAAATATTCTCTAAAAGTGAGTTACCAAAGTATAAAAGATAGAGAAGAGCATCTGCTATTGGAACTGAAAAGTTCATATGGAAGACATCAAATAGACACCTTCGATTTTGTCTTGGATGGTGATGTAGTTGATAAACACAGTATATCATTATCATTCTTTGGGGATTTTGTATCATATTTACAAGATGTTGTTGCATCAATAGCTCAATCATTAATTGATAAGCCTACACTAAAAGGCACAATATCTAAAGAGATTCTTAACGCGTCTCGATTAGATTTAGTTGCAACTACAACTGGTTCTTTTAGATTTGTTCTATCCAGTCATCAACCCCAGCTTGGAGAGTCAATTGCTAAAAAGGCACTCCAACAGTTCACAAATTTAGCTGACTGTGAGGATGATAAAGATAAAATCAAAAACATGACTGAAAATCTTGGAATAAGGGCAATTAGAAAATACCAGAATCTTTTGGAATTATTATATAAAAATAATGCTAATGTGAAGATGTACGATAAAATTGTTCCTGATGGATTTCACACAAAAGAGATTACCAGTGATATGGCAGAAAAAATATACAACGTAATCAGTGAAGTCGCTGAACTCCCTGCAGAATCGGTCACATATTACGGAAAATTAACAGGGGTAAACATCCGTTCCTGTAACTTCGAATTTGTATTAGATAAAAGCAATGAAATAATAAAAGGAACTTTTGGTGATTCTCTGTCAGAGGAAACAAAAAAACGCCTTGACACCAACACAACAGTCAAATTTAATGTATCGACTGCACTTGAAGATGTGTTCAATGAAGAGAAAAAGGTATGGCAAATAGTTGGTTTTGTGGATTAATTGCAAAACTCGTTTGTTAGAACAATAAATAAACGATTTCATGTTTCAAAAACCAATATCAAACAAAGCAACCACAGAGGACACCACTATGAGCAACAAAGAACTATTCATCAACACTTACCTTGACAAGATCGCTGAAAAATTCAACATCAATAAAGACCAGGCGTTTGAGATATTCTCAATGGCTGCCATACTCGACAAGACATTTGATGAAATTTATGCTGACGTAATAATAAAAAGCTCTGCTGATGGGGGAATTGATGGAATATACTTTGATGAACAGGATGGGTTCTACGTAATGGAAGTATTCCAGTGCAAAAATTCACCAAAACTTGTGCAAAACCAGTTAGAGAAATTAAAACAGGACTTTGCAGAAGTCTTTGAAAAGGGAAGGAGAGACAAACCCAATACAGAAGGGTTGATGCCGAAACTTGACGAATACATTTCAATAACAAAGAAAGGATACCATATAGACCATCATCTGAACTTTATATTTAATGGGGATGTAGAAGATACAAAATACGCTACAAACAAAGACCTGTTCGAATCATATAATGATCCGTATGGCAATTTAGCAATATTTGACTCCAATGAACTGGATAAGCGTATTGATAATTTAATAAAAAGCGATAAAAAAAGAAAAGAAGTCAAATTCACCTTTAATGCAGAAAAGTCAAACATATCGCCAAAAGAGCCACAGGCACTGATCTCATTTTCAATATTGAACGTCAAAGCCGTCAATTTCAGGATGAAGGCACTTGAATTGTGTGAACTGGTTGACCTTGAGATCAAAACCAATGGTACTGAACACAAACTGTTTTCAGAAAACATCAGAGGTTTTCTGGGATACAATAAGACCAATCGCAAGATCAAAGAAACTCTGGATAACACATCTGAATCAATCTATTTCCCCTTCTTAAACAATGGTATAACAATTCTGTGCGATGAAATGCAAATACCTTCAAATCAACAAGCAGGTCAATACATCGTGCCGGTTGTAAATCCGGTCATAGTCAATGGTCTACAGACAACAAAAGTAATACATGAAATCTATAAGAAAGACAAAACAAAACTGGATGATGTTTACATTACTGTTCGTCTGTACGAAACAAAAGATCAAGATCTTGTAAATAAGATTACTGAAGCCACAAACACCCAGACCTCCATCAATTTCAGGGACAAGATCAGCAACAAAGACTTCCAGAAATATGTGAAATTGCTATTTGAAAACAAAGGTATTGCATATATCTCAAAACGCGGCGAGATATTCACTAATCAATTGAGCAAAGAAATGCATGAATCAATAACAAGTGAAAAAGCAATTAAATTTTGGTATGCAACATATTACGAAAAACCTGAAATCGCTAAAAACTCAATATCTGGAGTATTGGAAGAAGTATTTGATGCCACTAACCAGGAAAATCCTCTGGCAACACTTTTTAATGGTGATAAAAACTCACCTGTATACCTACAGATCTACAACAGCTATTTGATTATGAAACTGGTTGTCGAAAAGAAAAAGAACCGGATAGATGTTGATGATCTTCTTGAGCACAGCGATGAGCTTCTAAGCTATGGGATATACAAATACCTGATGGCAAACCAGATGGATTTTTTACAGAACAATATAGAAAACGGATATCGGTATGTGGTTGAAAGTGTCAGGAAAAATGTATCGGATGAAAAGGATCGAAGAGATCAAAAAGGGGAAACATATTCACATAGCAGTTACTTCAAGAGTGCCCAGTGCAGGATAGACTACAATAAAGCAGCAGGAATATCTGAAAACTATGAACTTATTGAGAAACTGCACAGAATATAAGCGCAGGAGGCGAAAGAAAGAATGAAGCAGAGTATATTCCCAAAAGGATGGGATGAAGAAAGGGTACACAAAGTTCAGGGCCATTATGAAAAACAAACAGAAGAGGAAGCCTTAGCCGAGGATGAGGCAGCCTATGAAGACAGAACCCAGACTACAATAGATATCCCTGTTGAATTAGTTCCTGCTGTCAGGGAACTTATCGCAAAGCATCAAACATTACAGCATCCGAAGACAATGGCAGATAACAGTGGATAAAGGAGATATCATCAATGGACACCTCAGAACTTTCAGAACTCATCGAAAAAGGCGAAGATTCACAGACCCAGTTCAAAGAGCGATTTGAAAGCATAGACGCATTAGCGGCTGAGATATGTGCCTTCAGTAATTCAAATGGAGGGAATATCATAGTGGGAGTGTCCGATGATGGGGAGATCACCGGACTGAAAAAAGAAGAGATACAGAAATTAAATGAATGGGTATCCAGTACATGCTCCCAGAAGATAGACCCACAGGTCAACGTTACCACTCAAAACATAAAATATCAGGACCGAATAGTCATGGTTATCAGCGTACCCATGGGGTCGAATAAGTTCTATATGGCAAACGGCAAAGACATCTGGGTAAAAACAGGGGCAGATAAAAGAAGAGCAAAAAGGGAAGAGATACAGAGATTACTCCAATCTTCGGGGCACCTTTATGCGGATGAAATGCCGGTTGAGGGCACAAATTTAAGCGATATAAATATTGATCTGTTCAGGTCATTTTATGAGCGCAGGACACACGAAAAACTCGAAGACCTCGACATTCCGCTTGAGAACTTAATGTCAAATCTGAAACTGATGGTAGATGATAAATTGACACTTGCAGGTCTTCTGTCATTTGGTAAAAAACCAGAAGAAAAAAGACCGCAGTTTGTGATAAAAGCAGTTCTATTCCCGGGTAATTCTCCTGCTGTGAGCGAATATAAAGACAGCCGGGACATCAGCGGTAACATATCCAAAGCCTTCGAAGCCGGTAGGTCATTTTTGATAAATAATCTTCGATGGGTACAGAAAGATCAACACTTCAACACAACAGGCATCCTTGAAATTCCGCAAATTGCCTTAGAAGAAGCTCTTATTAATGCAATAGTCCACCGCAATTATTTCATCTCCAGCAATATCCGGATATTTATTTTTGACAATCGCGTTGAAATCATAAGTCCGGGAGCTTTACCCAACACGATCAATGTAGAATCTATAAAAATGGGAATCCACATTGAGCGTAACCCTATCTTAGTTTCCATGCTTAAGGATATTGAAGATATCCCCTATCGAGGGATAGGAACAGGTATCCAGAGAATTCTTCATGAATGCGAAAAAGCAGGAATAACTGTTGATTTAATTGAAGAGAAAGAAAACGAACAGTTCAAAGTCATTTTTCATAGAAATTGATTCCATTTTTTCAAAAGAACCATCATTACACAACAATTCTTCAACTCAGATATGAACCTACCAGACCTCATCAAAACCGGAGAATCCAACACCGTCGAATTCAAAGAAAAATTCGATGAGCAAACCATTGAATCAGTAGTAGCTTTCGCTAACACAACGGGCGGCATAATCTTCATAGGTGTATCTGATAAAAACAATATCAAAGGCATAAAAGTCGGAAAAGAAACACTCAACCAGTGGGCAAATCAAATTTCTCAAAGCACAGATCCCCGCATAATCCCTGAACTGGAAAAGATCAAGGTCGATGGAAAAACTGTCATAGCAGTGAAAATTAAAGAAAATCCAATCAAACCCATATCAAAAAAAGGCAGATGCCTCAAAAGAGTGGACAGTAGCAATCGTGCCATGAGTGCGCAGGAAGTGGCACAGATGCACCTGCATTCCACCGGAATGAGCTGGGACAAATATCCTGCAAAGCATGCAAAGCTTTCAGATATTGATATTGAAAAGGTCAAACGATACATCCATAAAGCAAAGGAAACGGGCAGGAAAAAGATAGGGGACGATGAAGAACCAATCCAGGTTCTTGAAAAAATGAGCCTGATAACTGAAGGACAACCCACCTGGGCAGCAATTCTCCTATTTTCCAGACTGACAAATAAATTCATTTCCCAGGCTGCGATACACTGCGGAAGGTTCAAAGAACAAAATATTGTCATCGATGACAGGATGATCGTTGGCACCGTTTTTGAGCAGATAGACGAAGCCATGGACTTCATACGCAAAAACATCAATGTCGAATTTGTGATGACAGGCAAGCCACAGCGGGAGCAAAAATGGGATTACCCATTAGAAGCCCTGCGAGAAGCCCTCATCAATGCCATTTGCCATCGGGACTATACGATCTTCTCAGACATAGAAGTACGAATCTATGACGACAAACTCATAATCAGGAGTCCCGGGTTTTTACCCTACGGGATCACACTGGAAGAACTATACAAGCCACATTCATCAACACTGCGAAACAAAGGACTGGCAGAAGTACTGTATGATACTGAACTGATCGAAAGATGGGGCAGCGGCATAGAAAAAATACAACAACACTGTCTCGATGCCCGACTTCCAGAACCAATATTTGAGGAATACCAGGGGTTCCAGGTTGTGTTTAGAAAAGATGTCTATGACGAAGAATATCTCCGCAGCCTGAAACTAAATGAAAGACAGATCAAAGCTGTGATGTATGTCAAAGAAAAAGGACAGATCACGAACAAAGAGTACCAGGAAGTTTGCGCCACATCTAACAGAACAGCGTCAAGAGATCTGGTACATCTGGTATCAGCAGGACTTCTTGAGCAAATTGGAATTACTGGAAAAGGAACTGTATACATTCTAAGGCGCCATAAACACGCCAAAGACGCCACAAAGGCGCCATAAACACGCCAAAAACGCCATAAACACGTCACTAAGGCAACTACAAAGGCGCCATAAACACGCCAAATGAGCTAACCTTGATAATATGTTGTGGTGAATTATGCGAAGTTTGAAAGTTGGTGGGAAAGGTATGAGTAAAAGAATTGATGGGATTGAAACTGGAGACGTTCGACAGGGAGAATAAAAGCAAATGAAGGAAAACTAAATGACCCAATCAATAACTCAAATGATCACCATGCCCGAAGGCAAAACGTTGGAATTCAAGAGCAATCTTTCCTCACCCAAGTACATGCTCAAAACGCTTGTAGCGTTTGCCAACACTGCTGGCGGGCGTTTGCTGATCGGGATCGAGAATGATTCCAGAGCGGTTTTAGGTGTTGAGTATCCTCTGGATGAAGAAGAACGTCTGTGCAGCCTTATTGCAGATAGTATCGAGCCGCGTCTGGTGCCCAATGTGGAGCTGATATCCTTTGAGGATAAGACCTTGTTGGGTGTGGAGGTGTATCCAAGCGGATCGCGACCTCACTGGTTGAGGAAATATGGGCCTGAGGTGGGTGTTTATGTTCGACTTGGTTCTACTAATCGGAAGGCTGACCGGGAGCTCATTGCAGAACTTAAACGTGGTGTTGAGGGAAAGTCCTTCGATGAACAGGCTCTTCCCGACAGGACTGTGGATGACCTGGATTTTGACGCTGCAACGGCTTGCTTTGAAATGCATCGGAAACTGGTGAAAAAGGACCTGGAATCCCTACGTCTTGTCGCCAAACACCAAGGGCATCAGGTTCCTACAGTGGGCGGAATGTTGCTGTTCGGCAAGGACCGTGAGATGGTCTTTCCGGATGCATGGATACAATGCGGACGGTTCATCGGTAAGGACAAGGCAGATATTTTCAATCATATCGATATCCATGAGCATCTTCCTGTGGCTGTTGAAAGGGTTATGGAGTTTCTCAAGAAACATGCCATGCGTGGTGCGGACTTTTCCGAACTTCGGCGCAAGGACGTCTGGAGCATTCCTCTCACAATCCTGCGTGAAGCGGTGGTGAATGCCATTGTCCACGCAGACTATTCACAAAGAGGTGCTCCTGTCAGAATCGCCTTTTTTGATGACCGCATTGAGATAGAGAACCCTGGCATCCTACTTCCGGGTCTGACCATTGAAGATATGCTGCAGGGTGTTTCCAAGATACGTAACCATGTCATTGCCCGTGTGTTCAGAGAACTGGACCTGATAGAGCAATGGGGCAGTGGTGTCCGTCGTATGTTCAAGGAAGCAGAAGCTTTCGGACTTCCCCAACCGGAGATAATTGAAGTGGGAATGCGGGTGAGGTTCATTGTCTATCTAGCAAATCCATTGGTACTGCCACCAGAGACTGGACCAGGTTGGGACCAACTAGGGACCAACTTGCCGACCCAGTTATCGACCCAGTTATCGACCCAATCTGATGTTTCGGTTCAAAGGTTGTTGTTGGCAATCAAAGATGGAGAAAAATCCTCAGGTGCTCTACGCAGTATTCTGGGGATTAAGCACCGACCTACTTTTCGGGATAACTACCTCCACCCTGCTCTGGATGCAGAATTGATTGAAATGACGATTCCAGAAAAACCCAGCAGCAGCAAGCAGAAATACCGCCTGACGGCTAAAGGGAACGAACTTTTAGCCACCGAACAGCAGGGAGGTGTGGAATGAGAACAGATACTAATAACACTGGACATGGTCCGGTGACTGGTGACCAGCCTCAGAACGATACTACCGGGATAGTGACAGCCTACGCCCTGAAGGGTCATAATAAAGCCAAAGGAGCAAGACCTTGATAATGTGATTGCGGTGAATTATACGAAGTTTGAAGGGCTGGTAGAGCCCGTTGGACAACTCACTTTATAAATAAAAAGAGGGAACGATGATGGAAGATCAGGAAATAAATTCCGCCTGGTTTAAGAAAGGTGCTACTCTTAGTGATAAGTCCGCTCGAAACGAATTTGGGCTTACACAGGAGGAAATTATTGAGGGCATTGAGGATGGCAAATTACATTACCGCATAAATAGTGTGTTTGGTAACCCATATTATAAGCTGATCCGAAGTGAAGTGGAAACATTTGTAGCTGAAAAATACGGTAGCAACTACCTTAGGGAGTATAAAATCAAGAAAAGGTTGGCACAGACCAACAAAAAATTAAATAAATTGAAAACTCAAGTTACCTCACTGGAACAAAGAAAAGCTGAACTGTTAGCTAATCTTGATGACCTCGAAAATAACAATTAGGAGTCATATAAATGGAAAAAAACTATCATTGTAACTGTAAATCCGGATGTAAAAATAACCGGTGTGCCTGTTTCAAAAATCATGAACCATGTGATGACAAATGTGGATGCACTGACTGCCAGAATCCGTTTAATGGAATAGATGTGGAAATGTATTCAACCTGTGCTCTTGAAAATATCAATATTGTTAAAGCTCTGTCACAGGAAGAATTAGATGAGGAACATGAATTGCCATGCGGCTGTGAGACCGTTAAATTGAAAGATTTATTAAATGAATATGAATGCAAAGAATGCATGGAAGTGTACTGGTATTCATTTTGTTGGAACGGGGTGGTTCAAGATAATTGTACATGGCATTGTAAAATATGCGGAGAATGTAAAGATTGGAGAGAATGGCATTGCGAAATATGCAATAAATGTACATATGGGGTAACACTACCCTGTGAACACTGTGGTAAAAAGGGACCTTACCAGGATATGGTTTAAATATGCAAAACGCAGAGAAAAGCGCCCGGAGCATACTCAAAAAGTTCGAAGTTCGGGATGAGTATGAAAAAAGAAAACTCATATAACAGAATTTTATCAGCATAAAAGTTGAAATATCCTTTTACACTAAAATTGTCCAGATATTGTGAAATTACGATATACATGATGGAACAAATACTACGCTCAGCCAAAACCCACCTCGAAAGCACACCCAACGCAGGCCATGACATCACCCACACCCTGCGGGTAAGGGACCTGTGCCTCCACATCAGCAGCATCGAAGGAGGCGACCCCGAGATACTGGAAGCTTCAGCCCTACTCCACGATATCGGGCGGCCCGCCGAACTAAATGACCCAGGCACTGACCACGCTGCCCTCTCTGCACAACTCTCTCCCGGTATACTTGACAAGGCAGGCTTTCCTGCACAAAAAATACCGGCCGTGGTCTATGCCATTGCCAATCACCGCTACAGTTCAGGAATCACACCGGACAGCCTGGAAGCAAGGATACTCCAGGACGCTGACAGGCTGGATATATCAGGTGCAGTAGGTGCGGCCATGACATTTACCTATTCGGGAGCCCACAACCACAGGTTGTATCATCCTGATGACCCCCTGGCCAGCAAGCGGGAGCCAGACGGGAACGAATATGCACTGGACCATATCCTCACAAAACTAATGCTGTTGCCCGGGTCCATGCACACCGGTACCGCTAGGGGAATGGCAGAGGAAAGGAATAGGTTCCTGCAAACTTTCGTGGACCAGTTCATATACGAGATCAATACTGGAAGGTGGCCTGGAAATGGGTAAACCCGTAACTCCCCTGCTCACAGTGGACATAATAATCCTGGTGGAGGGAAAGCTCGTACTGATACAGCGCATGAACCCACCCTACCAGGGTCAGTGGGCACTGCCAGGCGGATTCGTAGATGTGGGGGAAACAGTGGAAGATGCAGCCACCAGGGAGGCAAAGGAGGAGACCGGGCTTGATGTGGAATTGAATGGGCTGGCGGGTGTGTTCTCAGACCCCAACCGGGACCCCAGGGGTCATACCGTATCAGTCTGCTTCACAGCAACCGGGTACGGGAGTCTGGAAGCGTCGTCAGATGCCAGGGATGCGGCATTGTTCGACCCGGATGACCTGCCGCCGCTGGCCTTTGACCACGAGAAGATCATCCGTACTGCAGCAGAGCAGATCAGGCTTGTTCTTCAAGGGCAGAGTTGATCCGGCGCAGTACATCAACCATCATGTTCTGGACACCTTCGGTATGGTCGCCATCGGGTGGCGTGTCTTCCATATCCAGCAGAATGCCGATATTTTTAGTCATATTAGTAATTATCTCCAGCATTTCCTCCTTGGTGATGAGGCCACTGTAATAAGAGTAGAACAAGGTAGTGCCGGAGCGCTCAAGTTTCCTCTTGAACGATGCCCGGGCATTGGATACCTCCTGCCTGGAATAGGGTTCATTGAAGAACGGTACCAGGTCAGGCAGGTTCTGCCCGATCCAGGTCATCTCACTTCGGCCATGTACGTTCTTAAAATCAGCGCACAGCCTGGCAATCACCCACTCACGGGCAGTGAAATGAGTGGTCTTTTTCAATAGGCGTGTGACCTCGGAATGGTCATTCTTATCGATCTTCTTGAATTTTTCATATTTGAACATATAAATTTCCTATTGTATAACAACCAATGTATTACATTCTGTATTACTTCACATGATTTAAATAATTTCCAGATAACTTTTGAATTCTGATGAAAATCCTAATTCCCATTGACGGGTCTGCAGGTTCAAAAACAGCAGCAAAGGTAGGTTTAAGAATCGCTAAAACCCACTCTGCTAAAATTATTTTATTGCATGTAATAAGTGCAACAGGACAAAAAAGAAAAAAATGGATGGAGGAGGGAGCAAAGAAACTCCTATCCGTCTATAAGGATGCCATGGTAGATGCAGGCATAGATGCTGGCAATATTACTACTTTCATCGAAGAAGGAGACCCGGCTGAACAGATAGTGGAGACTGCAGAATTAAGGGGTATGGACAGGATCGTGATAGGGACGCATGGCAAGACCGGGCTCAAGAAGCTGACCGGAAGCGTTACCGAAAAGGTGCTGCGCCATTCCAGGGTGCTGGTGCTGGTTGTGCCTCCAAAATTTGAAATAAAATGAAACCGTATTCAACTTGGCAGGGGTGAAATATTATGGATGAGTCGTATCTGGCTGCTGTTGATATCGGTGGGACAAAAATAACAGTTAGCATTGCAAACGTAAATGGGATACTGGTCAAGGTGTACCAACCTGTGCATCTTGAGGGGGACAACCTGGCAGTACCCAAGCAGGTCGATTCAATGGTGGGGCATGCCTGTGAACAGATTGATATCGGGAAGGATGAGATTTATGCACTCGGAGTCAGCACCTGCGGTCCATTTAAAATAAGGGATGGCGAACTTGTGCTGGTGGCACCTAACCTGTGTGGTGGGCTTGCAAAGGAGCGGGGGATCATACCAAATGACTGGACTGAGATTCCACTGCAAAGTGAACTGTCCCGGATATACAACAAAATCCACATCGAGAACGACGGCATATCGGCTGTTACCGCAGAAAGGATGTTCGGTGCCGGCAAGGGCGAGGACAACGTCATCTATATCACGTGGAGCACAGGTATCGGTAGCGGAGCTTATGTTGATGGAAGACCAATAAAAGGTAAGAACGGTAATGCTCCACATATTGGCCATATCTACCTGGTAGATAATGGACCCAGGTGCGGTTGCGGGAATTTCGGGGATATGGAAGCCCTGGCTTCGGGTGTAGCAATTGCCAGGGATTATGGGGGTGGACTAACAACCGTTGATATGACATCCGGGGATGTAACGACTATGGATGTAACGGTAGGGGATACAACAACTAAGGATGTGGCGGCCGGGGATGTGACGGCTGAAGGTGTGACATCTGAGGATATGACGACTGGGGATGTAACGACTGAATGTGTAACAGCTGAGGAAGTATTCAACCTGTTTCGCAAGGGTGACCCTAAGGCAGAGTCAGTGATCACTAATGCTGCAAGGTATTTCGCAAGGGGGCTGGTTTCCATTAACGCTATCCTGGACACACGGCTGTTTATTATCGGTGGAAGTGTGTTCATGAACAACATGCATATCTTGCTGCCCTTTGTAGAGGAAGAGTTCTTTAGGTCATTTCCGGCCCTGTCAAATAATGTGGAGTTCAGGCCGTGTGCACTTGACAGCTATCTGGGCGACCTGGCAGCTCTTTGCCTTGTCATGCCTGATGACTGGGTGCGGCAGTGGCAGGATACTCGACCGTGGGAGTTTGCTCCTGAGCCGATTGTGCTGGGCACTAATTTAACTTTAAAATAAATGGTGACTATACAGATCTGTATATATACAGACCTGTATACCTTGAAACACTCCTTTCCTATTAAACCCAAAACTGAACATCGGCAATAGAAAAAATGAAGGACTGAAAAAAGATCACTCCTCAATTGATACAATCCCCTCATACCACTCACTCCACTGCCGGTACACTTCACTCATATCCACACTTCCGTCCCATTCCTGCAACTCATTCACCAGCAGCCAGAACATATTATTGGCCTGCCCAACCGCATCTGCTTCCACCAGTTCAGGTCTGTTCTCGCCAGCTTTGGCTATTGTCCCCTTGATATTCGCCCTCATCTTGATATTCAACAGCACCTTATCAATGCTTACACCCCACTTATCAGCGATCCTGCCTATCAGTTCAGATTGTCCCATATCCAGCAGGTCAGTGGGCTCAATGCTGTCAGCAGCAGCATTAAACTTCATCAGGTCATTGAAGGACGTACTTGCACCATCCCAGTTGGCAGTAGTAACCTCAGAGACCTGCACCAGCCGCTTCTTTTTGCGCATACTACCGCTGATCCTGATATTAGAGCACACGACAATCGCATCCGTAGCCCTGAATGACTGTTCGGGCACGCCCAGCGCACCAACGATGCGTTCATACACGGTCTGGGTTGATGCACCGTGTATTGTGCCAAGCACCGAATTGCCGGCAGTGCCTACCTGCATGGCCTCGTACAGTATCCTGGCCTCAGGTCCCCTTACCTCACCTATGACCAGCGTGGAATTTCCCAGGCGCAGTGCCGCCCTCAATGCAGTATCTGGCGCGATCTCAGATTCAGAGCCGCCAACAGCCGAGCGGGTGTTCATACCCTGCACTTTCCAGCCCAGGCGCTGCAGCTCCCGTATCGGCAGTTCAGGTGTATCCTCAATTGTCAGGATGCGGTACTTCTGGGGCACTTCCAGCAGCATGGCTGACAGCAATGAAGTCTTGCCCGCACCCACGCCGCCTGCTATAAGTATGGATGAATGTCCGTCAACCAAAAAGCTCAACAGTCCTGCAGCCAGCGGTGTCATTGAGCCTTCATTGATGAGTTTGGGCAGGGTCCATGGAGTCCGGGCATGTTTTCGAAATGCATATGCCAGGCCGCCGGAACTCAGCGGGTTGCCTATGCATGATACCCTGGCTTTGTACTCGGCCAGGTCCATATCAAGGATAGGGTTCGCCTCTCCAAAAGGGCGGCCGCTCAGTGCCCTGAAGCGTGAGATCATGGCATCAACGTCATCCTGGGACAGGTAGATGTTGCTGGAGCACTCTTCCCCCTCAATGACCACATGGACCGGGTTGGAATCCACAGGCGCATTGATGTATACATCTGTGATCCTTGCATCGGACAGCACATCTTCCAGGATACCCAGTCCTGTGGTGTATTTTGCCAGGATGTCAGAGAACATTGATATCTGGTCTGCTTTTAGTTTAATACCAGTGTGCTTTGCTTCATCTGAAAGCAATTGCTGGCTGCGCCGCCTGAAATATTCCCGGCTGTTGGCAGGGTCTGCAAAATTCAGGTCATCAGGGCGGTGGCGCATCAGGCGAGATCGTACAGATTCAAGCAATTCCAGTTCCTCAGGACGCAGGTTGTATTCTAATGGGATAAGGAAATACAGGCTCTCGGGCCTGTCTGATAAGCTGTAAATTGACACCTGCATCAACCGGCCGCCACTGCGTCCTACATCATATCCTTCCAGAAAAACAGCGTTGTCAGGTGGTTCTGTATAGATGCGGGATGTGGAGAACCCGGGCCTGGTATATGGTTTGATGGCCTGGGTGTAAAATTGATCAACAGGAAGGCGGGCATCCATGCTTTCTTTTATACCGTCGACACAGTTACTCATCCTGGTGAGCATATGGATATAATCACCAGTACATGTATGCCCCTGTCCTTGCTCATCGTTATGACAGACGGCACCTGAGTCCACTTGCGCTGCAAGCATGGTGTATGCCTTCACAGGGTCATCGAGTCCTGTTTCGAGTACACCGGATATGAACTCCTGGCGTGCAGGAAGGCATTTCCCGCATACGGCTGGCACTTGACTGTCGCTAAACACCCTGAGATTGTCAATGAACCCTGCCAGCAGGTATAGCAGCCTGAGACTTTCTCCTTCATAATCCCGGTCGTAGAGGTGGGAGAGTACCAGCCTGTTTACCATGGGTTCCTTGATCATTATCTGGAATATGTTCTTGCGGCAGTATGGATCGTCAAGACCTGAGTTACCCTCGGTACAGCCTTTGCAATCTATTATCAGGGATTTCTGGGTATCTGAAAGACGGGTCTTATAAGTGCAAAGGCTTTCTTCTGTTTTTTTCTTTGAGAATAATCTAAGCAAGGCGTTGTTATTCGTGTTTTTGGTTCCCACTGTGTTCAATTGTAAGCACTCCACGGAATTTGGGTGGATGTAAGATATTAGCTCGCTATATTAAGTTTGCTGAATTGTGAGATGGTTAGATTATTTGTGGTTCAGGATTTTATTGACATGCAGTTCCCAGGGATTGAATGAAAAATGTAGAATAGTATAAGGGCAAAATAAGAGAATAAGTGTTAAAAATAATTTATATTTCGTTATTCAGAATCAGGTGGCATCTCTAAATGAAAAACATGGATGTAGAGCATAAACTACAAAAATTAATTGACAAAATAGTGAAAAGTGATAAACATGTAAAAAATGCGGTGCTTGCTGTTTCTACAGGGGATGGTGAATTCAACTGGTCCAGTGCTGCCGGTATGGCTGATCCTGAAGAGAATCAAATAATGACTGTGGACACTCCTGTATTTATTGCCAGCATTACAAAAATGTTTACAGCAACTGTGATAATGCTTCTTTTTGAAAAAAACAAACTCAAATTAGACGCTCCTATGTCGGATTACCTTCCTTCTTCCCTGATCAATAGAATTCATGTTTATAATGGAAAGGAATATACGGACCACGTTTTGGTTCGTCATCTTTTAAGTCATACATCAGGAATCCCTGATTATTATACCAAATCACCTGAGAATGGAAAAAGTTTTTTTGAGATCCTTTTTTCAGAGCCTGACAGAAAATGGACTGTAGAGGATACAGTTGCTTTTGCACGAGACAACCTTATACCTGAATTCGCTCCAGGTGAGAAGGCTTCCTATGCAGATACAAATTTCCAGCTTCTGGGTTTTATTATTGAATCTGTAACTGGACAATCTCTTCATGATGTGTATAAAGAACTTATATTTGAACCACTTGGTATGAAACATACTTATCTTCATACACGTTCTAAACCTATTGATCCTGATATAAAAAAACCGGCACACTTCTTTTTTAAGAACACTGATCTGACAAATATTAAAGCTTTTGAATCTTCCTGGGCTGATGGTGGAATTGTCTCTACAGTTGATGATTGTCTGGTGTTCATTAAAGCATTTAATACTGGAACTGTTTTTTCAAATGAAGATACAATATATTTAATGCGTGATTGGAAAAAACTGCAAAAGGGAATGTATTATGGTTTTGGTACAATGCATTTTGTACCTCCTGAACTCTTTTTTCTTCTTTACTCTTATCCAAATATTACGGGACATTTTGGTTCAATTGGGTCATTTTTATTTTATTGTGAAAAGCTGGATCTTTATATTGCCGGAACAATGAATCAAGGAAAATCTGCAAGTAGACCCTTTAGAGTTGTGTTAAAAGTGATTAATATAATCCGAAAATTCGAAAAAGAAAAGAACCGGGATTGAATATGATTTTTTATGTTAGTGGGTTGAAATTGGCTTGCAGGCTCCACGATTGAATGGGCACAGGGATGAGGGGTGATGTGGTTGTTGAACCTTGGTTGGTATTATGGGCTGTATTGTGTCAGGTGTGGCTTCGTCATGGCTGGTGGTGGGGTATGGTCGCACTGCTGAAGTCAACTCCCAGGAGTGTTTTGTAAGAATATTTCTGATCAAATAAGTAAGCAAAATTGAAAGAGAAGAGATAATCATATATCATCTATTTGCTCCAAATCAAGTGAATTGAAGAAATGATGTTGCTGAAATTGTAGAAGAGTAAATATTATATCATAATAAAATAACTCTTGTGTAGAGAAAATATGGCAAAACCAATTGAGTTTGGATTGATACTGAAGGATGACGATGCCAGACAGTTCTGGATGGATAAGAAAAATCCAAAGGTGACCAGGGAACAGGTGGACATGTTCAAGGAAGCCAGGCAGATATATAAATGCAATTTTAAACACTGATGGAATCCGAACCAATCTTTGCAGATAAACCTTCTATTGTACCTTTAACAAAAATGTACGATGTAACTTCTTTTACGTCCACAAATGCCGAACTTAACGACTTTTTGATAAATGATGCCCTGGATGACCAGGACGAAATGATAAGTAGGACATATCTCTGCTGCCTGAATGAGAGTATTACAGGATTTTTTGCTATTGTTGCCGATACCATAGAGGTCCAGGCCATTGATGAAGCAGGTGGTGTAGACGGTTATCCGTATCATAAATACCCAAGTATCAAGATTGCCAGGCTGGGGTTTAGGGTTGTGGAGAGGTACAAGCAGGCCGATTTTCCTAAGATGTACATTGATATGCAGCCTGTTGTGGAAAGGATGAAGCCGGAAGAATCTCTTGAGGATTTTGTGGGGTGATGTTGGTGTCAGCCAGGGGATGCGGTATGGGCGCACTGCTGGTGGGAAATTGCGGGAATGGGGAGCTATGGCGTCATTCTAGCATCTGTGTCAATAAAGTTGGACAGCCATACACTAATATCCGCATCGGCCACGTCCCTATACGCATCCTCAACAAGTGCAACAAAATCCCTAAGAATCTCAGGTCGTTTCACATCAGACTTAACTAAAGGAAGTTGTGGAAATTTTCTTATCAATTGCCTTGCTTCCTGAAGTTCTTCATCTGTAACATTTTGTAATTCCCTGACAAAATCATCCACATCACCCAAAACCGTTTTGACATAATCTTCATTTTCAAGATTGGATAAAACAGCAAGAAGAGCCCCGTATTTTGTCATTTCTTTAGTCGTCTTACTTCTCCCAGTACGCCTTCGGATATGCATTCTACTCCACCGATGGTTCAACTCCTCAAGTGCATTATGTCTAACCACATCCAAAATTTCACATTCATTATTTATAACTTCCACAAACAGTTCATCCATGTGACTTTGACAGTTTTCATATATCTTTTCAGACACCATGTCTAAATCACCGCCAATCTTTCTGCCCTCCCCTCTTATTTTCATCATTGCTTCAATTGTATTTTCCTTGAGTTTAGCAGAATCCGTCGGTAGATTATTCTGTTCTTTTCCACTAAATTCTCGACTCACCCGCAACACGCATCGAATTTCTTCAAACCATCCCCAAATATGTCCAACCGTAGTGAAATATGATTTCACATCCTTGTCATCGACTAATTTTTTCAAATACGCATCAAACTTTAAAACCACACTAACTCCAAAGTTATGTATTGCATTCCACATCACAATCTTTCGAGCCATGCCCATAACCTCTATCACACGATTCATTACCTCTAAATACGGCAACACAAAAGGATAGTCTGATCGGCATTCTCTTGGATAAAGTATGTATTCCAT
>Ga0255432_1039_pt1 | contig 25200 bp, 27 predicted proteins | sample ANMaggSeSYBR02I6_FD_182656 | JGI IMG/M metagenome (GOLD analysis project Ga0255432, IMG submission 182656) | Sediment cell enrichment communities from methane seep in Santa Monica Basin, California, United Staets - ANME aggregate JGI... | ecosystem: Environmental > Aquatic > Marine > Cold seeps >...
ATTGCAACGATTGTTGTTATCATATCATTTTTTTTCTCTTTACAATATAAATGGCGATTAGGCAAAACTGCTAAACTGATTTTTGACCGAGCCCATATATGTTCAAAAAAGTCAGACTATTTTAAATAAACATTCAAAAAAGTCACAAGGGCTCTGTGCTTTTGATTAGGGTGCAGTTACTCTCATCTCCTGAAAAACAATAAAGATTTCAGACAGGATAACAGGATTGACTTGATTAAAAAAGAATTAATGCAGATACTGAAAGCTGTCATGGAGTTTCAGCCAAGTTTGTCAAAACGTTATTGTTGTTGACGATATTATACAAAACTGTATATTATTGCAATCAAGTTGGGAACGGGGACGAAATAACTTTCACAAGTAGGCGCACAGATTTGGGTCGGATTTGTTTGATCTCAGATTACAAAAGTTGATGGAATAGCGAGCTATTTTGATATTTTTGGGATTTGAGATCGGACAAAGGCGGCCTGAAGCTGTGATGCATAGTTGGGGAAGTTATTTCGTCCCCGTTCCTACAACGGTGCCGTTTATGTATAACGAAAAGAAGATAAAAAAATCGGAGTTGTTACAGTTGATTTTACTGGACAACCTTTACGCTCAATCGGGATCAGACCGTATCATTTTTCAGGGCGGAACAGCATTAAGATGGGTCTATGGCGGAATGAGATTTTCGGAAGATCTTGATTTTGTAACCGACTTGCCCAAGGAAGATGTGAAAAACATTTTAGCAGGGGCATTTCAAAAAACTCAAATGGCCTGTATTGCCCAGTTTGGTCCGGGAAAATCAGAACATCAGCGTAAAAGCGGTCGGAAAGAAGCAATCAGGATGTTTTTTATATATCGACCCGAAACTCAACGTGAAAGAATTGCTGTAAAGTTAGAGTTCGAATTTTTAGCGCCTGGCCGAAAACCGCGGTTTCAAAAATTTGTTCTGAGGGATTTGCCGTCAGTTGCAGGACTGGTCACCAGCGGAAAGCTGATCATTCCATACTCAAGCAGTATTATTTTAGCAGAAACTCCCGATGAGATCCTGTCTGATAAAATCAGGGCCCTTTATGAAAGAAGATATCTCAAAGGGAGGGATATTTATGATATCTGGTGGATAAAAAAACAACTAAAAGCAACCCCAACGTGGATCAAGGTCAGGGAAAAACTTGTTATGTATCAAGCTCCTTTTGTTCCGGCCAGAGGAGTATCTTACTTTCAACAGAGGGAATCCACATTAAGCATCATAGAGGCCTTAAAAAGAGATTTGCCCCGATTTTTGCCACAAAATATCATCGCCATGTATCAGGAATCAAATTTTAGCGATTTCATCACTACCCTGAGGGAAGTCATCTCAATCCTTTTAAATCAGGGGATGACCGAATATTTTAAAAATTATGAAAGAAGAAAGATCAACACTTAAGCGTTTGAAACTCCTTCCCGTACTTTTTCGCAAGCAGGATGCAGAAAAATTGACTCCTCATGCGGGTACGTTTTTATCACGGGCAGTTAAAAAAGGATTAATCTATCGTATTAATCGTGGAAACTATATCAATTCCTTTCTCTGCGGCCTTCCAAGCGTGGAGGAAGCAGCATGTTTTTTAAAACCGTCAGCCTACATCTCCTGCGAATGGGCATTGAATTATCATGGTATCACCCTGCAGTCTCCCATGGTATGCACCGTCGTAACCCTAAGCGCCTCTGTCGGCAAGAAGCGAAATATTCAGTATCAGGGAATCACTATTGAATTTTCAAGAATCGCACCCTCACTTTTTTTTGGGTTTACTTACCGGGACAGGTTTTACATGGCTTCGCCTGAAAAGGCCATTCTGGACACCCTCTATTACCGCGGAATGATTCCGGCCCAGGATGAGCTGGAACTGGATAAGGTGGACTTTAATCTTCTTTCAAAAATGGCTCGCAGATATCCTTTATCGGCCTCCCGTTCTATAGTTAATTTAATAGGATAGGCGTTTCCTTTTTTTGCGTACTGCCTAAGTATCGAGTTTCTCGAGTCTGTAGCGCAGTGAATCAAAGCTTATGTTGAGATATTTAGCGGCCTTTGTTTTTGAACCATTTGCCTTTTGAAGGGCTTTTGTTATCAAAAGCTTCTCTACCCTTGCCAGCTCCTCATTCAAATCTATGCCTTCTTCAGGAATGCCGGCACTTAAAGCAGTATTTTCATCTATCTCACCTGTTCCAGGCATAATGAGGTTTTCCGGTAAAATTATATTCGTTGTTTCGAGGGCAACACTTCTTTCAATGATATTTTCCAGCTCCCTTACATTTCCGGAAAAAGGGTAATCCATAAGAAGCCTGAGGGCATAAGGAGATATCTTCTTAATTTCCTTTCCAAATTCTTTCGAATACTTTTCTATAAAATATTTTGCCAGCATGGGAATGTCTTCATTTCTTTCCCTTAAAGGCGGAATTTTTACAGGAATTACGTTGAGCCTGTAATAGAGATCTTCTCTGAAACCGCTATCTTTAACTTTCTGCTCCAGATCCTGATTTGTAGCAGATATGATCCTTACATCCACCTTGATATCTTCTGTACTACCTATTCTTCTGAAGGTTTTTTCCTGAACCACCCGGAGGAGTTTGACCTGAAGAAACGGGGGCAACTCACCGATTTCGTCAAGAAAGATCGTTCCCATGTGCGCGACCTCAAAAAGGCCGGGTTTATCCGCATGGGCTCCGCTGAATGACCCCTTCATATAGCCGAACAGTTCGCTTTCCAGAAGGTTTTCCGGTATGCCGCCGCAGTTTATAATGACAAATGGTTTATCTTTTCTGGAACTGTTTTCATGGATGGCCCCGGCAACAAGCTCTTTACCTGTGCCGCTCTCGCCAGTAATAAGAATGTTGGCAGTAGTATCCGCCACTTTTCTAATAACTGAATAGACCTTTAACATCCCCTTGCTTTTTCCGATCATATTTCCAAAGGAAAGAGCATCCTCTACATCCTTCATGAAAACAGCATCTTCCTCTTTGACGCCCTTCTTGTTGAGCGCGTCCTTTATCACAGCCCTGAGGTCCTCAACGTCAAAATTCTTCTCAAGATAGTCGTATGCCCCCTCTTTCATTGCGACAACCGCTGTCTCCCCGGAAGCGTAAGCTGTAATTAATATGACCATGGTTTTCGGTGAAATCTCTTTGATTTTTTTCAAAACATCGATTCCATCTATTTTGGGCATCTTCAGATCAGTAATGGCCAGGTCGAATTTATGCTTTTTGCAGAGATTTAACGCTTCTTTACCTCCGGGAGCAGAGACAACCTCATATCCTTCTCTGGCAAGCAGGATCTCAAGAAATTCTCTCATACCCTGATCATCATCAACAACGAGAATTTTCGCCATTCATTACTCCTGTATTAAACGGTTCACGGTTCGCGGTTCACGGTTCACGGTTCACGGTTTTTTTTCGGAAAACACCTTAACCTTACATGAAATATAAACTTGAGTTCTTACAACTGTGCCTCTTGCTTTTATGTTTTGATCAACCGGTAACTGTAAACTGTTAACCGTAAACGGTTACCTAAATACATCCCAAATAATATCTCACAGCTTAAGCCAGCATTTATGGGGATAAACCTCGTCCCTACGGTTTTATCGGCAGCAAAACTATACAATCCGTGCCTTTTCCTGGTTTGCTTTTGATTCTGATTTTCCCCATGTGACTCTCCATAATCCTGTTTACAATTGCCAGCCCAAGGCCTGTTCCATTCTTCTTTGTTGTGTAAAAAGGTTCAAATACTTTGGCTTGATTTTTTTCTTCGATTCCACAGCCATTATCAATTATCCGTATCTCAAGATATTCTTTTGTATCATTAAAAACCTCTCTGGTTTTTATTTGCAATTTGCCTCCTTCGGGCATTGCCTGGACGGCATTTGAAATTATGTTCCAGATCACTTGTCTTATCTCTGCCTTGTTTCCATATATACTGGTCTGATTGCACAAGTTCTTGATTACTTCGATATCTTCACGCCATTCAGGACTAAAGCGAAGAGATTCGAGGAGATCATCTATAATGACTTTAACATTAATATTCCTCCGCTCAGACGGTTTCGGCCGCGCCAGAAGAAGGAAGTCTTTAACAAAGCCGTCAAGCCGATCCTTTCCTCTCAGAATGATCTGCATGAGCTTTCTATCTGTTTCATCCAGTCTAAGATCCTTGCTCAACATCTGAATCGGACCGCTGATTGATGCAAGAGGATTTCTTATTTCATGGGCGAGACCCGCCGCCATTTCACCAACAAAGGCAAGTCTTTTGTTTCTTTCAATCTTACGTTCCATTTCTTTAATAACCGTCAAATCCTGAAAGATCAGAGTATTACCGACTTTTTTTCTATTGCTGTCAACAAGGGGGGTAACAGAACAACCCAGTATCTTTCCCGAACCCATAGCTTCAAACCTGCCCCCCTGTTTCCATTGGTTCTTTTTATTCAGCATGCTTGAAAGAACAGGGAAAACATCATCGAGCTTTTTATTTATAATTTCAAAACGCAAAAAACCGGTAATCTCTTCAGCTCCCTTGTTAAAGGATTTTATATTTCCATTAAGATCGATTGTTAATATCCCACTATCTACAGACTCGATTATGCTTTTGTGCAGCAGGTCGAGTTGATCAAATGCGCTTTCCTTTTCCTCCAGGAGATCCCTGGCCATCTTTTCCTGTTTGACGGCAAAATTTGTCAGCAATGCAATAATATAGAAAGATATAATATGGATAAAAATTCTCGAAAAGATATAACCGGCTTCATAGTTGTAATCATAACCTAATAGGGATAACGGTTGAATAACACCGTAGTATTGCAGATCAAGCAGTACCCCGTAAAATATGCTGCCGACCGAGGCTGAAATTAACCCTCCTCTGCCTGCCAAAAAGAGCGTTGAATAGATGATAACCAAAGGATAAAGGACAGAATAGATACTCTCAATTCCGCCGGTTACATATACAAGTCCGGTTATCAGTGAAATATCTGAAAGGCTTTGAATGTGGATATTCGGCCTGATGTTTTTGATGATCTTTGGAATGAAAAGGCTGGCAAAAGAAAAAAGATAGGTTAATGCTATGATGAAATATACCGGCGTGAGCGCTGCCTGTAGAGATTGTTCTGTTTCTTTAATCCGGATAAAGGTTGTAATGCCTAACAGGAAGGTTGCAATTACAACCCTGAAAAATATCAACCATCGAAGTCTTTTATCCAGAGAATTATCTTTCAAATACGACCTCCATGCCTACCATGGTCAGATATCATGAAACCTTTGCAAAACGCCCCCTTTTGACCAATTTCTGTGTCAGGCTCAAATTTTAAGCCTCGAAATACTCAATGTATTCCTGCATTTAAAATTTTCGCCTTCCTTGAACTTGAACAAAATTGAACATTTTTCAAAGGTCTCATCGTCAAATAGTTCAGGTTTTTTCTTTATCTTTTCCCATTCAACGTTCGATGTTGGACGTTCGATGTTCATCTTTTTTTAGTCCCTCATGGGCAAAAACAACTTAGTGCTTATGGGATTTGGGTGTGTGTTTTTTACTTTTCAAGTCCAAGCTTTTCAAAGCGGTATCTTAAAGACCGCAGGTTAATGCCAAGCAAACTTGCTGCTTTGTTCTTGTTGCCATCGCTGCAATCAAGAGCTTTTTTAATATAGGCTCTCTCAATTACTTCAAGGATGGCATCAAGAGAAACACCCCTTGAAACTTCATCAAGATCAAAACGCTTATCTTTTATTCCTTCAATCCATCTGCGTCTATGAATGGAAATGGCAAGACTTTCAGGCAGAATAATATTTGTGCTTGAGATGGCCACACTCCGTTCTATCAGGTTCTCAAGCTCGCGAATATTTCCCGGGAAGTCATATTTTTGCATTAAGTCAATGGCATATGAGGATATCTTGGTGATTTCCTTGCCCATTTCTTTTGAATATTTTTCAAGGAAATGCTGGGCAAGGTCGCGAAGGTCGCTCTTTCTTTCCCGGAGCGGCGGCATCTTAATTTCTATTACATTAAGGCGATAGAACAGGTCTTCTCTGAAATTTCCGGCAATAACCTCTTCCTCGAGGCTTTTGTTGGTGGCTGAAATAATTCTTATATCCACTGATATATCCTCGTTTCCACCAACTTCTTTGAATACCCTTTCCTGAATAACTCTGAGCAGCTTAACCTGGATAGGAAGACTGAATTCCCCAATTTCATCCAGGAAAATAGTGCCTTTATCAGCAATCTTAAAAAGCCCCTTTTTATCCTGCGTTGCGCCTGTAAAAGAGCCTTTCTTATGACCAAAAAGCTCACTTTCCATTAAAGTTTCAGGAATGCTTCCGCAGTTTATAACAACAAATGGCCCATCACGGCGGTTGCTTTGCTCATGTATGGCACGGGCAATTAATTCCTTACCTGTCCCGCTTTCACCTGAAATAAGAATATTTGTCCTGGTTTTAGCAACCTGCCTTACCATGTTATAGATATGCAGCATGCGTGGGCTGTTGCCAAGTATCATGCCAAAGTGGAGATTTTTTTTAAGCTCGCTGTCGAGGATTTTTTTTTCATGTTCTATTATTTTAATATCAAGAGATTTTTTTATGGTTTGTTTAAGCTCTTCATTGTCAAATGGTTTGGGGACATAGTCATAAGCACCATCATTCATGGCTTCAACTGCGGTTTCCGCAGATGCATAGGCGGAAATCATAATTACCACAGTATGTTGGCTCTTTTTTTTTGCTGCCCTTAATACGTCGAGTCCACTTATATCACCCAACCTTATATCGCAAAGCAAAAGGTCAAAATGTTTTTTATTGATCATCGAGATGGCTTTTTTTCCGCTTTCAGCGCAGGAAACCTTATAGCCCTCTCTGCTTAGCATTACTTCAAGAAATTCGCGCATGCTAAGATCATCATCGACAACTAGTATTTGTTTGGATTTATTTGACATAGGTTTAGGGTTCACGGTTCAAGGTTCAGGGTTCAAGGTTCAGTTTTCATTAAATAAAATCTTGCCTCTGACCATGGTTAGAACTGCTTTGCCTTTCATATTCCAGCCATTGAAAGGAGTATTCCGACTGAGCGACTGGAACTTGCCGGAATCGATTTTATATGAAAGGTCTGGATCAATGATAGTAATATCAGCAGGCCTGCCGGTTTTTATACCGATGTCGAGCCCCAGAATTTTTGCCGGATTTGTTGACATCTTTTCGACAAGATTTGTTAGCGATATTACACTATTCTGAACCAGTTTCAAGGATAGAGAAACAGAGGTTTCAAGCCCAATAATACCATTAGCTGCCTGGTCGAATTCCACCTCTTTTTCAATGTAAGAATGGGGCGCATGATCAGTCGCTATAACGTCTATAGTGCCATCTGCCAGTCCTTCCAGAATTGCTTCTCTATCCTGGCTGGAGCGCAAGGGAGGATTCATTTTCGCATTAGTATTATACCCTTTTACGGTATCTTCGGTCAGTGTAAAATAATGCGGTGCGGTTTCGGCAGTTAACTTTACTCCTCTTTTCTTTGCATTTCTTATCGCCAGTACTGATTCCTTTGTGCTGACATGGGCAATGTGGACGCAGCTTCCTGTTAGTTCGGAAAGAGCTGTATCCCGCATAATCATTATGCTTTCAGCAGCATTAGGTATTCCGGCCAGTCCCATCCTTGTTGCGACAGCACCTTCGTTAACTACTCCATTTGCAGCAAGATCAAGGTCTTCGCAGTGAGAGATAATAGGCATACTGAATCCCTTTGCATATTCCATAGCCCTTCGCATAAGCTGACTGTTACTCACGGGGTTGCCGTCATCAGAAAGCGCTATTGCCCCCGCTTCTTTTAATTCTCCATATTCGCACAGAGATTTTCCATTTAAACCTTTACTTATTGCAGCAACCGGATAAACTCTGACCGTGTCTGCAATGGCTGCTTTTTTTAATATATATTCGGTTATTTGCCCGTTGTCGTTAACAGGATTTGTGTTCGGCATTGGGCATATCGCGGTAAAACCGCCATGGGCAGCCGCCAGGCAGCCTGATTCTATTGTTTCTTTATATTCATGACCCGGCTCACGCAGATGAACGTGCATGTCGATAAGGCCTGGAGTAACTATTTTGCCGGAAGCATCAATGATTCTGACCTCTGACCCCCGACCCCCGACCCCTGACCCCTGCTCTTTTATTTCAGCTATTTTCCCATCTTTAATGAGAATATCCACGATTCCGTCTAAGTTTCCGGGATCAATGACTCTTCCGCCTTTAATCAGCACCAGCATTTCGTGTACCTCCTGATACCAGATATAAAAGGGCCATGCGGACGGCAACGCCATTTGTTACCTGATCAAGAATTATTGAATACGGGCCATCCACAACTTCATAAGCTATTTCAATTCCTCGGTTGACAGGCCCAGGGTGCATTATCAGCACATTGCTTCGTGCGTTTTCCACCCTTTCTTTTGTAAGTCCATAGACTTTTGAGTATTCACGTTCGGTAGGGAACAAAAAGTTTTTTTGTCGTTCCTTTTGTATTCTCAGCATCATTATAACATCAGCATTGCAGATAGCCTCGTCCACATTATAACTAACTGATGCTCCAAGGGTTTCAATGCCTTTTGGAATCATGGTCGGAGGGCCGGCAATTACAACCTCGGCACCCATTTTTGTAAAGCCGATAATATTTGATCTTGCCACCCTGCTGTGTGATATATCACCAATTATTGCGATTCGCAGCCCTGAAATTCCCCCCCTCTTTTCCCTGACCGTCATCAGGTCAAGGAGCGCCTGGGTCGGGTGAGCATGCATACCATCCCCGGCATTGATAACAGAAGATTTAACCAGACCTGCAAGCAGATGGGAAGTGCCCGCTGATGAATGCCGCAAAACAATAACATCAGGATTCATGGCCTCAAGATTTCTTGCCGTGTCCGCCAGGGTTTCTCCTTTTACAATACTGCTGGAGGCCGTAGATATTGACAGGCTGTCGGCACTTAGCCTCTTTGCGGCAATGTCAAAAGATATGCGTGTTCTTGTACTGGGCTCATAAAAGAATAAAACTACTGTTTTACCCCTTAAAGTCGGAACCTTTTTAATCGGCCTTATCGAAATTTCCTTCATTCTGTCGGCTGTATCCAGAATCAAGTTGATTTCGTCAACAGAAAGGGACTCCATGTCCAGAATATCTTTTTTTGTAAACCGCACGATTCACCTGTTTTATTATAATAGTTCACCACGGATTTTCACGGAATTACACTGAATTATCAAAATATTCTTCTCAACATTGATGGTCTCGTAAAAAGGCGGAAAATCGATTTCTTACCACAACATGTAGGTATAATACAGGACAATTACGCTATATGTTGCGGTCAAAATAAAATATTGGGACTTTTTACGAGACCATCAACATTAGGATCGGCTCGGAATCTACGTTCAAATTTAATATTACTCATTGTTTATAATTTTCAGTGAAACTCCGTGTTGTTCCGTGGTGAACTATTACGTTTTATTCTAAAATTTTCCCGATTCTGCCCCACCTGACCCCGAAATTATCATTATCCCACGACCAATATATTATAAAAGCTTTCCCCTTAACATCTTTCAGATCCACAAAACCCCAAAACCTGCTGTCATAGCTGTGATCTCGGTTGTCTCCCATTACAAAAATCGAATCTTCAGGTACTGTGACCGGTCCGAAATTATCTCTGGGCTGCATGGCTTTTGGAATTATGTGAAGATCCGTATAAATCGCATAGTCTTGTTCAAGATGCTTTTTGTTTACATAGACTTTCTTGTTCCGGATTTCAATAACATCTCCCGGGATACCTATTGTTCTCTTAATAAAATCCTTTTTAGGCTCCTGCCGGAATTTAAAAACAACGATATCTCCTCTTTGAGGATTTTTGTATGGAATAATTGTAGTCATAGTAAACGGAAGTTTGACTCCGTAAATAAATTTGTTTACCAGGATATGATCTCCAATCTGAAGAGTGTTTTGCATTGAACCGGAAGGAATTTTAAATGCCTGAATTATAAAAGTCCTTATGAATAAGGCTAATATAATCGCCAGAGTTATTGCTTCAATGTTTTCTCTGAGGTTGCTTTTTTTAGGTTTGATTGCCTTTTTCGATGAATTTTTCTGTTTCAAGTTAATTTATCCCTGTAGTTATACATAAAAGTCTCAGTACAATATTACTGTAAACACCTGCCATAAGATCATCCATGACAATACCGGTACCTCCGGCAAACTTTCTTTCTATATACCTAATTGGAAAAGGTTTCAGGATATCAAAAAATCTGAATATTACAAAACCGGCAGCAACTGAAATTGTATTAAACGGCAGGCCAAGAAGTGTTAGCATAATACCTGCTATTTCATCAATTACAATACATCCCGGATCGTTTTGTTTTAATATTTTTTCAGCTCTGTTTGATATCCATATGGCAAAAACAATAAATATTAAAATAAACAGAATAGCAACTGACACTTTGGTTTTAGATAGAAGAAAACAAAGGAGCAGCCCCACAATGGATCCAAAAGTGCCAGGTGCAAAAGGAATGTAGCCGGCAAAAAAACCGGTCGCAAGCACCATGACTGATTTATCTCTAAAATTCATGCACCGTTTCTATAAGCAGGCATGGCTTTTGTCAAGGTATTAGCTCACTATTTCAACAGCTTCTTTCGATATAGTGTCATATACGGTTTTTAACGGGATACCCTTTTCTATAGCGATTTTTTTACAAACTTCGTATTCAGGCACAAGCTGGACAGATCCGTTCGGCTTTTTTATACGTTTTATTTGGACATCACCATAAGTCGTTTTTATGGTTATGTTCTTCCGGACAAGTTTAAATCTTTGAACATCATAATATCTTACACCTAATGATGTGGTTTCAGATAAAATACGATTTATTATACTTTTTTTTCTATTTTCCATACACAGAACCTGAATCATTGTGCCCGGTCTGTTTTTTTTCATATACACAGGGATCAAGTAAACATCTATAGCACCTTCTTCAAACAGGCGATCCATCAAGAAGCCAAAAAATTCCGGATTCATATCATCAATACACGTTTCAACTACTGAAATCCGGTCTTTTTGATAGTCGGATATATGATTTGCCGGGGTCCCGATAATAATCCGCAAAAGATTCGGTATTGTTTTAAGGTCGCGCTTTCCTGCACCATATCCTGTTTTTTCAACTATAATATCCGGAATTTTTTCAAAGGAGTCGGCAATAGAGGCAATAATTGCCGCGCCGGTCGGCGTAACCAGCTCATACGGAATTTCTGTCCCATAAACAGGAATTCCCTTCAGGATTGAAAGGGTTGCAGGAGCAGGAACGGGAAGCGTCCCGTGTTGACAGGAGACAAAACCATTGCCTAAAGGAATCCTCGAGGAAATTACCTTTTCAATACCCAGATATTCCAGACATAGAGCCGTGCCAACAATATCTACAATAGCATCAATACCCCCCAGTTCATGAAAATGAACTTTTTCTTTGGGCTGTCCGTGTATTTCAGATTCAGCTATTGCAAGCCTTTCAAAAATTTCAAGACTCTTTTCCCTTACGTTTTGAGACAGAGGGCTGTTTTGGACAAGATCCTTAATTCCAGAATAATGCCTGGATGTTGAAGTATCTTTTGTAAGGACATGGACACTTTGGGCTTTAATTCCACTTCGGGAAATTGATTCAACAGATAAAACAAAATCTTTTAATGGGAGTTTTTCAAGGGAATCCTTCAACCAATTTAAAGGGACTCCAATGTCGATAAAGGCTCCCAGCGTCATGTCGCCGCTTATGCCGCAGAAACAATCAAAATAGGCTAACATATTATAATTTCCTCAAGTTTCGCATCTTTAATCCTTTTGAATAGTGAATATTTAAGGAATGTTATCGATTTTAATTAAAATGATAGAGCGAAGCGATACGACAAATATTCAATTTTCAATCGTCAATATTCACTTGAATGAACTCTGATTATCTCAAGTAAAAGTTCAACTGTACGAACCATATCATCAAGTTTTACAGACTCACGCACTGTATGCATATCCTGCATCCCGGTTCCTAAAACGCCGACAGTAATGCCTTTTTCAAAGAAAATATTTGCGTCCGAGCCTCCGCCTGTTGTTTTGGAAGCCATATTTCTTCCAAGATTTTCAGCGGCTTTACGTGCAATGGTCACAACAGGGTTGTCATCAGGAATGTTTGTTAAAGAAAAGTCGTTTTCAATAGAAATTTCAAGACAAGGGAGTTTATCATCTGAAACAGGATTTTTATAATCATCAACGACAGTTTTGAAAGATGATACTATTTCAGCCGTAATTTTTTTCAGCTTTTCTTTATCATGGCTTCTGGCCTCACCTTTAACAGTAACCATGCCTGGAACTATATTTGTGGCTATTCCGCCTTTGATTATGCCGATGTTGCATGTTGTTTCATGGTCGATTCTGCCGATATCAAGGGCTGCTATAGCCTTGCTTGCAAGACAGATGGCATTTATCCCTTTTTCAGGCGCAGCCCCTGCATGGGCATCTTTGCCGTGTATTTTAAATTCAATACGGTTTGCAGCAGGGGCCCGCGTAACTAAGCCTTCGGTATCTGTAGCATCCAGCGTATAGCCGTAGTTTGCTGTAATCAGGCTGTAATCAAGATGTTTGGCGCCTAAAAGGCCTATTTCCTCGCAGATCGTGAATACAAGCTCTAAATGGCCATATTCAAGATTATTTTCCTGGAGAATTCTTATGGTTTCTATGATGATAGCGATAGCGCTTTTATCATCCGCTCCGAGAATTGTTGTTCCGTCGCTTGTAAGAATTCCGTCTTTGAATATAACAGATATGCCCTTGCCCGGATTGACGGTGTCCATGTGAGCATTAAGAAGCAGCGGCGGGCATTTGGTATTTCCCTTGAATCCGGCAATAAGATTTCCAGTATTGCTCCCTGTTTTTTCTCCGGCATTGTCAACAAAAGTTTCCGCACCCATTGACTCAAGTATTTCACTGATTTCTCGGCAAATGCGTCCTTCATCTTTTGAGACGCTGTCAATTCCTACCAGATGAGTGAATGTTTCCAGCAGTCTGACTCTATTTATCATTTTATTACCTGTAATTTTCACCCTCCAGCTCGTGCAAAGTTCAGGTATTAACCTGTATTTTTTACGATGAAATTTTTTTGCCAAACCATTTTTTTAATACTTGTTGAAATAATAATAATATATTATGTAATTGTAACTGCTCAGCCTAAACAGCTTCAGCCTGACTACGTGAGTAGTCACATGTAATTTTAAATAGTGGAAGTGCGCAGCTCACTGGTGGGGCTCCCGGACTTCAAATCCGGTGTGGGGCGCTAAAACCGTCCCGGGTGGGTTCGATTCCCATGCACTTCCGCCAATTAAATTATTGAGCCCTTAGTACAAAAAGCCAAACAGCCATAAGGGAATAACATTACCAAAACCTATGTCTATGTCGTCCTTAACGATATATGCATTTTCTTTCCCTGTTATCTGGTGTTTTCTTTTGCTGCGCCCTCCTACTTCAAACAAATATTTATCCTCTACAAGAAAATCGGCTCTTTGTGGTACGCGAACTCTCAAACCGGAACTTATCAACTGGTGTTGCATAAATGTCTCTCGAATTGCGCCGGCCGGATCTTCGCTACTCAAAGCCCCGGCTGTTGCCCTGAGCAGGTTTGTGTTTTTCAAATAAAGCTTGGCGGGTTTTCGCACCAGTTTTGATCTGGAACTTTCAGGCATAATACCGGACAAAAGTCCTGCTCTTTCCAGATAGTCAAGATAGCTGTATACGGTGGGTTTTGACACCCCTAAATGTTTGGAAATGTTCTCAATGTTCGGTTCAAATGGTTGGGATGTGGCCACCAGCCAGAGAATCCTTTTTAATATTGCTATGTTTAAAGTCTTAATCCCTGATGTGGTCGCAATATCTTCGTAGAGGATTTTTTCAATTATATTTCCGAGTCTATCAAGATATTCTTTTATTCCTTCCAGGAAGAACGGATAAACACCGTGGTCAAGATAATCTCGAAAAAGGCCAAGGATAGGCCCTTTTTTTAAGATCTGTGATGCTATCTTATGATGGGTCTCTAATATTTCAGTAAGCGACACAGCGCCTGGAAGGCCCTTTCTCCCTGTAAATTGAAGGTATTCCCTGAATGAAAGGCCAGACAAGGTATAGAATACCGCCCGTCTTGACAGATCGGACTTGCCGAGCTGCAACCCCAGAGCTGAACTGCCTGAAAAGAGTATTTTTGCAGCGGGAAATGAATCGTAAAGATTTTTTATCTCCTGAGGCCATCTGAAATACTTGTGGATTTCATCAATGATAATAACCTCTCCGCCCATTTGAATGAACTGTGATGCGATTTCATAGATGCCTATGGCCTCCACCCTAATGTTATCAGCAGAAATGTAAAGCCCATTTTGAGTATGCTCATATTTTTCAGCCAGGTGCTGGAGCAAAAGGGTGGTCTTTCCGGTTCCCCTGCCGCCCACAAGACCTATGAGACGGTTCCCCCAGTTGATCTTGTTGAAGAGAAACCGTTTTTTTGTTGGGACATTTCTTAAAAGATTTTCCTGAATACCAAAGAATGGGCTTAGATCAATCATAAAAAAACCTTAATAAAAAAACTCAATTGTTTTTTGTGATGATTTTGATAAAATGGACTATACAATTTATAGATAATACCGTCAAGTTTATTTTACGATATCGAGCAGTAAGCTTATAAATGGGTAGCACGTTCGGGGAACGTGCCCTTCAAAAACATCGGACATGCGCGACGTTTGGGCTTACCAGGAAATCTACTTCCCTTGCCTCTCTCTGGCTGTATCAGTTTGTAGATGGAGGAAAAGGCGAACTTCGTCTTGAGGCGCCAAGCGGATTAAGAAGAACCGAACAAGTTTAGGAAGTATATGTTGTAATTTTTGATCTTAAGACAACAAATATCAAGAAATTCCCAAAATATGGTTTTAGTGAGCGAAACCCAACAAATCATGTGGCAGGGGTTTTCGTTCAGGCACTATCTACATATTTCGGTATGTCATATCAACAATCAGCGTTTTTTTAACCTTCAAACTCCTTCAGCCTATTCAGATAATCCGCCACGCTACGAATCGGGTGGCTGATTTATGTACAACTCATTGATTTTTTTTACAAAGGTCTCGAAATCCCGCAGACCTTCCCTGATATTTTTCAAAAAGAGTTGGTCCTTGACTCTCCAGTATTGGTGTACAAGCATATTTCTAAACTTGGCAAAAGGCAGGAGACGTTCGATTAATTCTGATGAAACTATTCTATATTCTTTAGCTTTCACAAAGGCTTCCGTATATCCCCGAACGGCAGCACTATGTTTCTTGGCCAAAATATGTTGAAACAGGCTGCCGATAGCCTCAGCAATTACAATTGTTGAATATTTCAGGCTTTTGATTAGGTGACGGTCTTGCAATACCTGTTCATCCGGTTCATTGAGGATATAGACTTTCAGATAAATAATTTCACTGTGTTATCAGTCGTTGACGTATAACTATAGTGCATTTCATTTGACTTCGTACCAGAAAGGATATCAGTTAATTTTACAACAAAAAGATGAATTCGTTGATAAGTCGCCTTGTGGCGCGCACAACATATAGTGTCACGAAAGCCTTATTCAGACAATATACGGCATGAAGTCAAATGAAATGCACTATAATACGCCTTCCTCCTTCTGGCCTTGTGAAATTAATTATCTGAAAGTCTATAGATTTAACATCATTTACCTCAGTGGTAATATCATTCAGGTATTTTTCAATGCGGTCTATATCAATCAGCACAAAACACCTCCAGTTGTTCATGTCGCAACTGCTTTGCTCTCGTTATAATGAACTCATTTTGTATCAAGTAAAGCGATAGTTTTTCGATGCTTTCGCCAAGCAATTCAGGAGACTCGTTTTTCAGCAAAACTCCATTGTTAACGGCCTCATAAAGGATATTCGGATCTGCTTCCTGAAGATCGAAGAAAAGGATGTCTATGTTTTCCTCCGGCAAAGTCAGGGCTTCTGATATCCGGGAAACCAAATCAAAGTAAGCAATATTCTTGTCTATATCCGGGTAAACTAATAGAAGTATATCCAGGTCATTAACTACAGGCGCATTAATTACAGCAGAGCCAAAAAGGTAAGCCGCGGCTACTTCAGGAGAATCTTGCAAGGTTTGTTTTAACATGTATAAATCGTATTTTATCATTCCTAAATCCCACAATTCCTTAATTCATAAAGACTCTTCTTCAGCTCAAGACCATAATCTTTATCGTCACCTACGATAAGTATGTGCGTATCATTCACATCCATGTGATGAATATGGCACATTGCCTATGCTTTTTCAATTAGAATTTGTACCAGTATTTCAGTAATTTAAATTTTTTCATAGCATTATCTTGACACAACAACAAAATTATTTTGATAATTCAACTAAAAAGGTGCGTTAAGATTATATCGTTATTAGATTTGACAAATAGCCGCGAAAAGCAATCCCAATAGGTGCAATTGCCTTGCTGCAATTCACATAATAAATTGAAAAACTTTAGAATTTGTGATATGTACTATCTGTATTAGAATCATCTGAATCTTAAGTTACTCAGTTGGCAAGTTATAAAAAGTTCAGGGCTAACATTGCCTGAAAGTCGCTTTTTATTGACTGAGATTCTTTTGCGATTTTATCTATCAATAATTGGCGGAGGACCACGGGCGTGAGCCCGTGGGAATTTACTTTTGATCATCTATAAAACATATCCCAAATAATGGAGGATTCGATATGCCAATATTCATGATGTTTGGAAAATATTCCACAAAGGCATTAAAGGGAATCAGTTCCGAAAGAACGGATAAAGCAGTTGATCTGATCAAAAAGAATGGCGGAAAAGTTATATCTATGTATGCTGTGATGGGAGAACACGACCTTGTTCTTACCTTGGAGTTTCCTGGCTCTGAGAATGCCATTGCCGCATCTGTTGCATTAAACAAACTGACAGGAATCTCATTTAAAACATCGCCTGTAGTAGAAGTTGAAAAGTTTGATAAGTTAATTTCTGAGGCAAAAAATATTTGAGGTTCAGGAAATCTCACTTAATAAGGTCTCACTAAAACGCCACCGATTGATAGTTTAAGACAGTTCATGCCTGAATAGAGGGACAACGCCATGCAAAGGGGGGTATTATGAAAAAAGTTTTAGGGCTTATTGTGGCTTTTATGCTTATTTTCTTGTCATTGGTTTATGCTGGAGGTGATCAAAATTGCGGAGGCAAAGGTCAAGGATCAACCGGCGACGATGGTCAAGGCCAAACAACGCAACGTCGTGGGAATTAATCGATAATATAATTCAGTTCATTTAACAGAAAAGGCGTGGTTTTAAGGTTCTGCCTTTTTATTTATAGGGATGAATATTCCGAAGAGACCAGTACAGCTTACTGCTATAAATCATCAGATAAGAAGGAACGGTATGGTTGGAAACTTTCACGGTGCTTAAAGAATTGACGGAAAATCCGCATTATAAAGAGCAAAGGCAGAAAAGCCTGGCAGGTCTGAGCAATGCTATAATTGATACACCAATAAGAGAAATTATAAAGGGTTTTAACAAACTACCTTATTGCTTTACCATGCAAAGCTGCTATGGACATTTTCTTTACAATGGTCAGAAGGACCTACATAACCTTGATTCCTTGCCTGTTAAAAAGACCATTGCCAGAGTTGAGTACAGGATCGCCTACATTGCTTTTTGCATTGAGAACAGTGATTCGGGAAGGAGGTTTTTTGAGACTCTGAAGGAAATTACGGATATTGATCCTCAAAACATCCAGTTCTGTTGCGCAGAGTGGTTTTGGAAAAAACAGTTCAATTCTTACGCACTACAGGTTGAACCAGAAAGGTTTAAGCATAAAGACAGAGCTATACTTGATTACAAGGAAGCATTGAATATAGAAAAGATACGAAATAAGTTTTTTGTTCAGCTAAAGAAGTTGCTTCGAAAGCAGCAAGATTGAGATAGTACCGGCTAACATTTTTCTTTACATGACAGATTTTCCGCTTTCGCTACACACCTGCAGGTGAGAAATGCGTTGGGCTTGATAACATGATTTTATGGACATAAAGGGGGTGATTCGGAAGTAAACCAATCTTACAACCATTGGATTAATAACGCTAATCATTATACTATCACAAAAAAAGGAGAATTGCACATGAAAGACTTAAAGGCATCAGATGTAATGGTAAGACCAGTCGTTTCCGCAAAACCACACGCATCCGCCAGGGATGTAACTCTACAGGTTCTCTCGGGACTTTACAGTGGTATGCCTGTGACAGACGAGGAAGGTAGAGTTATAGGTATTATTACAGAAATCGACCTCCTACAGGCGGTTATGGACGGCAAGGATTTGGTAAAAACCACGGCTGATGAAATTATGGCCAAAGACCCCATCACTGCTGACAAAGATACCCCCATTGTCGAACTCACGAAAATTATGAGCGAAAAGGACGTCATTCGTATACCCATTACAGACAACGAAAGGCTATGTGGTATCGTCGCCAGATGTGACATTCTAAGGACTTTGCTCGAACCTGAGTTCGCCACTTACATGTAAGAGCCGTGCAAGCAGGATCGGAGAGAAATCGCCACAAGCGTTACGCTCTAATAATCAGACAATTCCAAGCAGCCACCATTGGTTTCAGTATACGATGTAGCCCAAGCGGCTCCATCACTGCTAAGCCAACACATTGGGCACTGGAAGAAGAAAAAATTATAGGCAAAGGCAAGTTTGTAGGAAAAACAAGCTGACCGCCAACAGCGCGGCGCTTTTTCAAAGGCCGTGCCCTGCAAAAAGGTCAGTACTATTCTAAAGTTGTTTACTCCGCAATGTTGGCGGCAGCTTACCCTTGCTGTTACAGATATCTGCTATCACTTAACAAAATTGAAACACTTTAGAATTTGTGATATGCAAATCCTATCTGTATTAGAATCATCTGAATCTTAAGTTACTCAGTTGGCAAGTTATCAAAGGTTTTGACAAGTCCGAATTTCGTTTGGTATTCTTAATATATTTGTAGTGCGACGAGAAGTTGCGTATTTTGACAGATAACATTACAAAGGTGATGATATCCAGGTCCGTATAATCACTTGATGTCCCCTCGTACCTCGGGGACATCGCCCAGGTAGATAAAGAAAAATCAAAAATAGGGCATAACAAAACTATGGCAAAGAAAATAAGAGAACTAATACAAGATCTCGTTGAAGCGGGGTTCTACGAGATCAAAGGAACAGGTAAAGGATCCCATAGAAAATACACGCACGCTCTTTATCCTGGTGCCGTAACCATCAGTGGAAAATCAGGTGAAGATTCCAAGCGGTATCAGGAAAAACAAGTACTGCAAGCAATTGAAGAGGTAAAAAAATGAAGATAAGTGACAAATACCACAAATGGGTGGAGTGGAGTGAAGAAGACCAGGTCTACATAGGCAAGTGCCCTGATCTTATAACAGGGATTCACGGTAATGATCCACAACAGGTATATAGGGACTTATGTGAAGTGATAGAGGAAGTTATTCATCATTTTGATTCCGAGAAACGCCTCCTTCCTTTCCCACAAGTTAGACCGATGCGAGACGTCGCATAAAGTAAATTGCCGAACAAGGCGGACTATCCGGTTTTCTGTTTAATATCCAAATTGTTGAAATATACAGTTAGAAAAACTGCTTTTTTACTAATTTTTAGTCAACAATCATGAAATCTGTGGGAATAGTCAGAAACTATATAATAACTTGTTATGCGTTTTATAAAACCCACATCACGGAGCCAGTTATATGAATCCATTCGAAACTCGTTTACAAAAAAAGTCTTAAAGCTTCCAGTTAATGGCGACTTATTGTCCTTTGCCACAAGCCCCACTGCCGTCGATCAAATTGAGTTAAAGCGTGGCAATACAATAACATACACATCGCCTTCATATATAGATCCCCCCGAAGACAAACCTCAGGCGCGAAGTGGTGACATTGCTTTTATTCTTCGTCGCCCAAACCCCAAGAATGAGTTGTGCTCAGTGGTGGTCTTTGCTGGTATTCGCGGAATTGGGACATGGGGTGCATCTGATCATCTACGTAAGTACGCCAAAAAACTGAGCGCAAGAGTTGCGAAGGATCAGGGCAATGCCATAAAACAGGGTTTTCTCGCGGTAATTGCTGCTGATTACGAAAACTTTGATATTGTTCAAACAAAGGTCAAAGACGTTTCCACGGTTGTCGAAGACGCCTAACCAACCGCTTGCAGCCGATAAACGGCTGAAGCGAAATGTTATGAAGCTCAGCTACTCCTTGATCAAAAAGGAAAAACAATGATCATTAAATGGGTAGATAAATTTCTAAAAATTGCAGAATCAAACGAGCTGCATTGTTATGTATCGCATAGAGAGCGCGGTTGGATAGAGACTTTAATAATAAATGGCCACCGTTGTTATTGTAAATCAAAAACGTACGACAATAACAAAAGAGAATATTACATTGGAGTTGATCCAAAAAAATTAAAGGGGAAAGGGGATTTTGTTCTTATTTGCGGTGGCAATTCAGATGGCAAGTTTCGGGATATCTTTTTGATACCATGGAAAAGTTTTTTTGGAACCCTTAGTGCCGGAGACCCGAAAAATACATATAAACCCCCAAAGGAGTACATTCAGTACAGGACTTATCTAAGGGATAGGAATGACAGTTGGGTAATGTCTGTGCAACCTGCTGGAAGACGGGAAATTCTTATTACCCAATGGCGTTACTCAGTTGATGAAGCTATTAGGATTCTTAAATCAAAAGAATAATTTAAATTTACAGAAATAAATTACTTCATAACAAGCGGTTTCACCAGATCGCAGGGGCCGAGCCGCTTAGAAAGTATTTGAAATTGGGGTCATTGAAATTGGGGTCAAAGCTTGAATTGTGAATTAATGCTTGACAATTAAGCCACTACCATTTAGGAAAATCAGTATGGGTAGAGCATGGCGAATTGAATATGAAGGCGCATTATATCACTTAATGTCCCGGGGAAATGACGGACAGCATATTTATTTAAATGACGCTGATCGAAATTTGTTTTTAGAAACGATCTCGGAAATGTCGGAACGTTTTGAAGTAGATATCTTTGCCTATGTATTGATGGACAACCATTATCATCTCCTGGTGAGAACCAATCGTGCAAATTTAAAAAAAGCAATGCAATGGTTTGGCACGACCTACACCCGAAGATTCAATAACCAAAACTTAAAAAAAGGTCATTTGTTCCAGGGGCGGTATAAAAGCATTCTGGTTCAAAATGATGCATATCTTACGCAGTTATCCTGTTATATCCATCGAAATCCATTAAGAGCTGGAATTGTAAGCCGTTTGATAGACTATAAATGGAGCAGCTATCCAATCTATGCCTATGCTAAGAAATGCCCGGATTGGTTATCTACTAAAATAATTTTATCATATTTTAAAGGCTCTAATAAACATAAGCAATATCGGGAAAAGGTTCAAAAATATGCAAAGGAAGAGAAGCGACTTCTGGAGGATCTTCACCATGGTATGATTTTAGGTGCTAAAAAATTTGTTGATAAAATTCGAAAGCAGTTTTTGCCGGATATCCCCCACAATGATTTGCCTCAGCAAAAGCAATTGGCAAAAGATATCAATGTGGAGAATTTATTAAAAAAATCTGCGAAAATCATTCAAATTGATATTGATAAATATGTTCAGGCAAAACGATTGCATGGTATAGATAAACACAAACGTGATTTAATCGTTTATTTACTTTGGAATAAAGGATTAATGACCAATGAAAAGTTAGGACAGCTTTTTAATATGAGTTACTCTGCTATCAGTCATTGTGTGAAAACATTTAAAGAGAAGATGAATAAAGATAAAAAAGTGAAAAACCAATTTGAAAAACTTAATTCACAATTCAAGCTTTGACCAAATTTTACAGACACTAATTTTACAGAACAATAGAATAACTTGATGTCCCCTCGTACCTCGCCCAGGATGGGGGGCTCGCTAAAAAATAAATGCCGTGCGAGCTCGACCGCTATGACATCAAACGGATTGAGACAGACGCAAACAGCGCGCTCCTCATCCTGGGCATTATACATGTAGATGCTTTGAAAAAAAGGAGGTATCCGTGCGAGTAACAATATTGATTTTAATTGTTTTATTATTCTCATGTTCTTCTATAGATAGGCGAGGAGACATAGAAAACGCGAATCTTATAATCGGAAAATCGACCAAACAAGATGTAATAAATAGTATAGGTTTACCAAATAAAGTTGAGATTAAGGAGGGGAATGAGTTTTGGATTTACTCAGGTAAAGAACTGAATAGTGATTTTTTCATTCCACTGCCTGTTGGCGCAAAAAAAGTGTCTAGCAATACATATAGAGTGTACTTCGCAGACATAGGACATGAAATTAAATACGATTTTGAGCCTATATGTGTATGTGTTTTCAATAAAGAAATGGTTTTAATTAATGCTTTTGATCCTAGATAAAGAGGTTTTTTGAGATGAGATTTTTTTCATTATTTGTTTTGTTTGGGGCGATTTTGTCTGGTTGCGCGGTGAATTCTGCAAATAGATTATCCGTAGATCAATCAATGGATATGAAAAGAGAAAAAGTTGCAATAAATTATTTTCTCGCTGAGAAAAAAATAAACTACATAGAAACTCTCTATCGCGTTTTATGGTTAGAAACCAAGTCATCTTCTATGGATTTTAGTGGGATATGGAATCCTGATGATCTGCTATCGGACGTAGTTTCAAGTTCTATCGGCAAACTCGATTTCGATACATCAACATTAGTTTCAATATTAGACCATGATGTTGTTAATGATTACCGGAAAGCGTTGAAAATTGATTACATAAAAAATTCTATCGGTGAAAATCCACAAATTCCAGGAGTCAAGCTTGCGCCACCTAATGAATATTTTAAAAAGTATCCTGATTTCGATGCATTTAACACGTTGAGTGAGGCACTTTTAGATAAAGGCTATAGCTATTTATTTGAGTACTTGGCAAGCGACATCTATGGGAATGCACCTGGCTATGGGATGGTTATTGTTACAATGCCTTCACAATTGAGAATTCTAGACCTCAAGCAGAAAAAGGTGATTTGGTCCAATATAACAACCACTCACGAGATTTATCAAATGGGGGGAGATCTCCAAAAACTGGAGCATAATAATCTAGAAAAATTGAAAGAAGCTATATTAATTGGAGTTAATGAGGTGGTTGCTCAAGATAGATTGTCCCCAATGCTATTAAACAAGGTTTCTGATAATAGCACTAATTGAAAATAGCTTGTTGTATAACGAATAACGAATAAGGATAGATCGTGAGAGCGAAGCGAGCCACGATCTTATCTGGTTGTTGGACAAGCCTGCTCTGCAGATGTTCAGATGGTATCTTCTCATATGTCTCTAAAAGCCCATAAAATACAATTAAGGATTTTATAATGCCTCAAAAGACTAAATCAGAAAAAGTACCAAAGCAAATGCAAATGCTTTTTGATGCAATAACATCTCGTACGAATGAAGTCTGTAAGAAAAACCTCGATGAAGAATACGCTCAACTGGCTCGCCAAGTGACAGCTGCTCTGTGCAGAAAGCGGCCTTCACCATTAATGGGAAGTCGTGTCAATACTTGGGCTTGCGGTATTTTATATGCGCTGGGATTCGTGAATTTTCTATTCGATAAAAATAATGAGCCATACATGAGCGCAACTGATCTTTGTGAAGAATTTGGTGTAAGCCGAAGCACAGGTTCCGCCAAGTCAAAAATAGTACGAGACGCTCTAAACATGGTGCAGTTAGATCCGAATTGGTGTCTGCCAAGTAAGATGGACGATAACCCAATGGCTTGGTACATTCAGGTTAAAGGATTCATGGTTGACGCTCGAATGGCACCTCGAGAAATACAAGAAATCGCCTTTAGAAGAGGCACAACCAATCAATTCCGGTGACGGGAAGAAGTGCGGCAGCGCTTACGCTGCCCGCTCTTTGGCTCGCGCCTGATTTTTGTCATTAAACTATCTTACTATTTAAAAATCCCTCAATATTACTTTGGGAAATAAGCTTATGGAAGACCCGTACTTAGAAAAGATTGATGAACAATGGAATACCATAATAATGGCATATGAGGATTTCATGGATAAAAAACCAATCATTGAATATGACATTACTCATGGCAAAATATATTCTTATCCTGCAAAGGAATATATCCAAACCTTAAGTAGTAGAACGAAAAACCAGACACAAGAGCAATATGAAGAAGCAACAAAAAAGAATCAATTCATGCTATTCGTGAAGGATTTTGAAAATCGAAAATTAAAGTCATATATTTTTGATTTACCTTTCTAATATTGCATTGAGCGGGCAAAGCCTATTGGGATAGAACTCCCCATCACTGAGGAGCTCTCCCAAACCACCTGGCATACAGCGGCGATTCGGCTGATCAGGCAGCTTAACTTCCGGGCAGGAATAAACCAAGAAATTTTAGACAAATTGAAACCCTTTAAAATTTGTGATATTAAAATACTATCTGCATTAGAATCGTCTGAATCTTAAGTTGCTCAGTTGGCAAGATATCTTCAACAGAGTTGTTCAACTTTATGCAGCCTTTAAAATGTCATTTTTTGCTTAACTGAATGCCATTGGGCGCCGGGTAACCGGTGCCTTTACCCGGAACCTCGACGCCCAAAGCCGGGGCGTTTTTAGCTTTTGCCATTTCAGCATAAAACTTCTCTTTTACCAAGTACTCATTGGCTTTAGGCGAAGGTGATGCAGTACGACAGACAAGGAAGCAATCAAATGTGGACTGATGAATCACGTGCTTCGGATCTGATTTTCGGCGTTGTGTCGTCGCCAGTTGCCCAACATTTGCTATATCAGTCCCAAATGCACCTCGAAAATTTCCGGCACGCCAAAAGTCGTTTGCACGAATCATTCGACACTTTGCTGTTTCGCGACTTTGCAAGAGCTCAATCGTGCCATATGACCGAAGGTATATTCGGTGCCGATATCCATGCAGCCGAGATGGAATCCGCAAAGATTCGTGTCTGGGGTTATCTGCTCAATACAGCAACCGCTGGTCACAAGTTTCTACGCTGCCTTGTAAACGCTCGCGCGAAGGATCGCAAATCTGATTGGGCACCCTTCCGCGAAGATCTAAA
>Ga0255432_1034_pt3 | contig 24917 bp, 28 predicted proteins | sample ANMaggSeSYBR02I6_FD_182656 | JGI IMG/M metagenome (GOLD analysis project Ga0255432, IMG submission 182656) | Sediment cell enrichment communities from methane seep in Santa Monica Basin, California, United Staets - ANME aggregate JGI... | ecosystem: Environmental > Aquatic > Marine > Cold seeps >...
TGCATGCCAGACCTGAAATGGTAAAAGAGATCTATGACTCTGCAAAACAGGAACGATATCATTGGGAAAAACGGGATGGAGCAATTGGCCAATTAGTTCACCCGGCCTGCCATGATATTCCACATGCAGATATGTATGTCATAGGTGCGGCAAAACAGATGGAAAATGATCCCAGGATGTTGCTGAACACTGTAATTCATATCAAGAACAATACTCCTCCTGATACCGCATTGTATGCCCCTGCACTGGCAACCCCTGAGAACCTTTGCCTGTTGATCTACCTGGGTATCGATATTGTCGATGACATACTTCCTACGATCAAGGCATATGATGGTATTTACATGATGCCTGATGGTGAGTATAGGCTGTCAGACCTGCCAGTACTGCCCTGTTCATGTAGTGTATGTACTAATACCAGTGTGGAAGACCTGCAGGAAATGAGCGCACAAGAGCGGGGTAAACTGGTGGCCGGGCATAATGTGAACAGGCTGGTAGAAGAAAAACAGATCTCTGTCCAGCGTATCAGGGGCGGTAATCTCAGGGAATATGTGGAAGGAAAATGCCGCAGTAGTTCCTGGCTCACTGCGCTGCTCCGGCTTATTGACCAGGAACATGTGTACCTTGAACAGCATACGCCGACATACCGCAGTGGTACCATGTATGCAAATACTTCTGAATCTTTAAACAGGGTAGAAGTAAAGCGGTTTGCTGAAAGGGTACACTCACAATACCAGGCACCTGCTGCAAATATACTGCTACTGCTTCCCTGCTCTGCCCGTAAGCCTTATTCCATATCCAACAGTCACCAGATGTTCAACCGTGCCACAGGGAGGAACAGGCGGGCATTGAACGAAGTGATAATCACATCGCCACTGGGTATAGTACCGCGGGAATTGGAACTGGTATATCCTGCCGCCCATTACGATATACCTGTGACAGGACACTGGGACCTTGAAGAACGTTCCTGGGTGACAGGGTGCCTTGTGGATTACCTAAAAAACAATAAGTATTCACACATAATTGCCCATGTGGATGGTGCCTACAGGGATATTTGCCAGAGTGCTGCCGAAACGCTGGGTCTTGATATCACATACACAGCCCAGGGCGGCGTTATATCTACCCGGTCACTGAGAACATTAAGGTCTACTGTATCTGGTATTGTCCGGGATGAGGAGTACGTACTTCGTAAGACCACTGAGCCTGCAAAGAATATGTTGAGGGGGATTGCAGATTACCAGTTTGGCAGAGGTGCAGGATGGCTATTAGTCCCTGATGGTGCTTCCATCAAAGCACCGTTCCCGAAATACCAGGTATATTATGATAAAAAGCAGCTGGCCAGCCTTAATCCAAGGACAGGTACACTTATCCCAACACTTGAAGGTGCCATGAGGCTTCTTGAACTTGGCACTTACCAGGTCAGCATAGATGATTTTGTGCCCAGCGGCAACCTGCTGGCACCTGGTGTGGTGGATGCAAATGTGAACATCCGGCCATCCGACCAGGTGATAGTAGTAAGTGAGCGGGTGCTGGGTGTGGGCAGGGCAATAATGGGCGGTGCCGAGATGGTACGATCTACCAGGGGCATTGCAGTCGATCTGAGGAAGGTTATGGAGATCTAATATGGAAATATCATGTTCGTCGTTGTTCCTGTGGGACTATGGTATTGATGAGATAGCAGAGATACTGGGCAAGGCAGGAATAGAGAATATTGAGTTCTGGGCAGAAACACCTGAATTCTGGCAGCACCGCCATGAAACAAAAGCTGTGGAGCACCTGGATGATGTAATATCCACATTTTTTGGACACTGCACTGTCCATGCCCCCATCCTTGACCTGAATCCGTCATCCTATAATGAGCATGTACGAAAAGCTACCATAAAAGAGACATTTTGGGCCATAGACCTGTCCTCAAAGCTGGATGCTCGTGTGCTGACCATACACCCCGGTAACAGGACCGTACACAGGCAGCCAAGCCAGGAAGACATGGAATGGTTTCTGGACTATCTTACTGTTTGTACGGGATATGCCAGGGAGATGGGTGTTGTCCTTGCTCTTGAGAATCTCTCGCCCAGGTTACAGAACATGTGTTACGAACCGTCCCTTATGAGAGATGTGCTGGCAAAGTATCCTGATCTTATGATGACATTTGACATAGCACATGCTCTTCAAACAGGTCAGGACAATGCCCTGGATTTTATAAGTGAACTTGGCAGCAGGATCGTGAATGTACATGTGGGCGGTGTGCAAAACGGTACTCCACATTACCCTGGACATATGGCCAGGAATCCTGGGATCAGTGAAATACTTGGCAGGCTCCAAAAAAGTGGGTATGATAATGACCTGACCATTGAGATTGACGATAAGCTGATCAACCAGGACATGTCAAAGTATGATAAGATATCTATATTAATAAAAGAAAAAGAATATTTTATTCAGGACATAAATATAAAATAATATGTAAATAATTGTTATCCTAAAATATTATCCTGAAGAGATTGTCGGAAAAGTCCCAAACTTATACTAATTTAACATACTGTCTACTTTCTAAATTTCTAGTTGGACATAATTTCAGATATTATGCATCACAAATAAACGCCAGCTCAGCGAACTTTTTCTTAAAAATCGATAGATTCCGAAGCATTTATATCATCTGGACATATTCTTCACTTAAAATTTATGATATGAGTTTAATAATATGTTTTCAATACCAAAAGACATACAAACTACCTTCATTCATAGTCCAACTGTATACAAAAATTTCATACTTAAATACACAATTTTTTACCGGATAAATCAAAAAATAGATTTTTCCTTCGTGAACGAAGCATGCAGCGATCTCTATTCACCTAATAAAGGTGGACCAGTAAAAAACACCCCTGAAAGGATGATCTGTTCAGCAATTGTTTAATATCTCAATGATTTTTCTGACAGACAAATTGAACATTTTGCCAGATTTGACATCATAACAAAATGGTTCATTGGAATCCCAATAGAAGACAGATCTTATAGTCAAAGTGTACTATGAGATTTTCGAGATAGGCTTGGAGAAAAAAGATGGAAAAAACTGTTCTTCTCACTTTCCGCAGATCAAATGAGTATTTGTATTATTCTACTAAAACTTACCAATCATTGCTGCAACATGAAATATTGCTTAAATTAAGCAATATTAACATTTTATAGTATACGAACAATAGTATATAAATATTATTAAACTTAATTGATAATTATAAATATGATTATTACAATTATGCAATATATTAATCAACGTGAAACGTAGATGAATTAAAAATGAATATTCAACGCCTTGCTGTCTGCTCTGATCTGAGAAAAAAAATCATCATCAGATTGTATTATGATAAAAAACCGCTGGGTCATTTGCGGGATGATTTGAAAATAAACTCCACGACAGCTATACATGCTTTAAAAGAACTTGAAAAGTACAACATTACTTTTCAAGATAATGATAAAAATTATTCGCTCACAAATATCGGCAGGGTCATAGCTGTAAAACTGCTGGATTTTAATGATGTAGCAGAGGTTTTGGAAAAACATAAAGAATTCTGGCTTGAGCATGACCTGAGCGGAATTCCTGAACATTTGATTAAAAAGATTGGATGGTTAAAAGATTCTGAGCTTATCAAAGATACCGACACCGAAATTTTTAAAGCACATACAAATTATGTCAACTTATTGAAAAATGCAAAAGAGATTCGTGGAGTCTCTTCCATATATATCCCAGATTTTGAATCCTTATATAAAGAACTTGCAACTGAAATGATTGATGTGCACCTTATATTATCTAAAGACGTGATTGAGAAAATAGATAAAACAATTTTAAATCAAATGAACATTGGAAGCAACTCAAATTTTAATTTGTCTGTAATGAATATGAATTTGAAAGCTGCTATTTCAGTTACTGATTATTTTCTATCGTTAGGATTATTTCGTCTGGATGGGACATATGATTACAGCAACGATCTGATAAGCTACAGTAAAGAAGCAATTACTTGGGGAAATGAATTTTTTGATCATTATGCCAGATTATCAGAGCGAGTGCTTTTTAAAAAGTGAAAATCCTCTAAATATCCTGATATCTTTTTTTGACAAATTTTTTTCTTTTTTAACGGTGAGCTCCTTATTCATTGCAATGACTGGCTTTTCATTGCCCCTTGTTTCGTTCTTGCTTTACGGAATAAGTGTTGAGTTTGACTTAGTTCTTGCCTCCTTTTTTATTACGTTTGCTGTGTACAGTATCAATAAATTAACAGATCTAAAAGAAGATTCGATAAATATGTTGAATAGAGTAGAATTTACTACAAAAAATTGGCATTATATAATTTTAATGGTGATAATATCTTCCTTTGCTGCTCTCTATATATCGTTTTTACATTCTCTTTTTGCTATTTTTATAATTTTCTTTCCTTTCTGTGTAGGATTTGTTTATAGCATAAAAATAGCAAATTTTAGATTGAAAGATATATTTTGCATAAAAAGTATATCAGTTGCCTTATCTTGGGCTGTGGTTGGAACATTTATCCCGGTAATCGTTAATTCTAGTGATTTTATCACAATATCTGCAATTTTCTATTTTTCTTTTGTAAAGTTTTTTATTTATACTGTTCTTTTCGATATCCGTGACATTGAAGCCGATAGGCTAAATAATGTTATAACATTACCTGTATTTCTAGGAATAAATAAAATAAAAAACCTTTTACTCTTCTTGAACTCAACATTCATTATCTGGCTTATATTCTCCTATACATTTTTTTATAGATTTCTTTTTATTTTGATCTTTTCAATTGCATATGGATATTGGCAGATCCTGCATTTTACCCGGGAAGGAAAAAAAATAGGCAAATCGTTAGACTTACTTGTGGAGGGGGAATTTATCATGATAGCAATCGTAGCTTCACTGTTTTTTCATACGTGATCGATTAAGGAGTTTGAAAGGCTTACTGCTTATGTTTTTGATAAATCTCAATATCCCTATTACTGGTCAAGAGTTATGTGTAAAGATTCAAATATATTCACGCAGATATCTTCTTCATTCGGAGGCGTTCTGAATGTCGAAAAAGAGAAATCAATTAAAAAAACCAAAAGTAATAGAAGAAGACCTCAATACCATTTTTTTTACAGAATTCATTGAAAAAACAGCTAAAAATACTAATTTCATCATACGAAATCGAATAATAACTCCTTTAGTGAAGTTTTGAATACTAACCTTTGGGTTTGGGGTGCAAGACGATAGATCATTTTTCTTTAAGATTTGCTCATAATGCAGAAAATCTGGTATTTCTGGGACCACCGGGTGTGGGAAAGTCACATTTTGCAATTGCTATGGGAATTGAGGCTGTGAATGCTGGTTTTAAGGTGTATTTTGTTAATGCAGGTACCCTTGCCGAGGGGTTGAAAAATGCAAATATGAAAGGGATACTGGATAAGAAGCTGAAGGTTTTGGCAAAGTATGATGTGCTGATCATTGATGAGATGGGGTATCTACCGTTTGATAGTGAAGGTGCTCATTGTTTTTTTCAGCTGTTTCAAGAAGGTTTGAGAAGAGTTCTATGATTTTTACTTCAAATATGTCGTATGGTGAGTTGGGGGAGATATTCCACGACCATGTTATTGCTGCGGCGATTCTGGATAGGATATTGCATCATTGAACGACTGTTAATATTAAGGGTGAAAGTTATAGGATTGAGGAACGTAGGAAGCATGGTTTGACGACTATGCAAAAGTAGAGATTGTTTTGGAAGTTTGAAGGAAACGCAAAGGATAATAATATATATATTGGTGGTGTATTTTTAAACCGCCACAATTGGGGGATTTTAATCCGCCGTTGACAAAAGACGAAAATATGAAATGAATCAAGCTTTAGTGTGTGAAGATTATGGACTAGAACAACAATTTCCTGAAATATTATTTCAAGGCAAAATAATCATTATTGAGCAATAATTATATTTTAATATAGAAAGTTTTATTTTATATTATGGTCATTAAACTTATGAGGAGAATAAATATGAAAAATCAGTCAGTTAAAGTTTTTGATATTGCCGATGACGAATTTGCTGACACGCTCATAGGTTTGGGGTTAAAAAGGAATGTCGCTAAAACGCTTACATTTCTTAGAACCGGCGAGAAGGTAACCTCACGTGATATCGAAATTGCATCCGACCTGAGACAACCTGAAGTCAGTACTGCAATGCGTGAACTTCATGGTCTCAAATGGGTGATTGTCAAAGAAGTGAAAAAACCTGGAAAAGGCAGACCTTTTAAGTTATATCAGCTGGATAAGAATATAAATACAATCATTGATCATCTGGGAAAACAGAAAGTGATGGAATCCAAGACTATGCTGGAAAATATCCAGAAACTGAAACTAATGAATATGTCCAAAAAATGATTTCATCACATCAAAGTGAAAATGAAATATAACAATGGATAGCTGAATTTCATAATATATACTACTCTGCAAGTATAATTTGGAACTCTATATGACTGCCACAGAGCTCACAGAGAGAGGAGTTTGGGGCGGAAAAAGCATCTCTGTGCTCTCTGTGGCAGAAAGTTACAAAAAACAGATAAAGTTTAGTATAACATTAACCAAAATAACAATAGCTGGGGTTATGATTCCTGGTTTAGTTAATGTTATTGAATTCCTGTATCACATCTTTTCCTTCAATAAATACGAGCCCATGTTCATCGGCATACTTCATGGCCCCCTCTTTGGACAGTGCCAGACCGTTCGTTCCATCAAGCATTTCACATATGGCCATGGCAGGGATAATACCGGCAAATTCTGCAAGTACCACTGATAGTTCTGTCTGCCCGGCACGCTTGTTGACCAGGCCATCTGCAGCCCTCAACAATGATACATGACCAGGTGACCTGAATTCGGATGATAGGTCAACATTCATACCATTCATGGCCTTATTAACGAATTCCCCAATCCGGCTTATGGTCAATGAACGGTCCTTATCAGTGATGCCGGTAAATGTGTCCCTGTGGTTCACCCATAATGAAAAGGAAGATTTGGAGTCATATGGTATGTCCCCGTCCTTTTCTACCATTTTTCGAAGTATCTTTCCATCTCCATTCAAGTCTGAATTGCGTAGAATATCTGCATAAAAGGGAAGTCCAAGTTTGCCTGCAGCCAGGGGATGTATGGCCACACAGATCAAACCTCCTCCATCCTTTCGCATATTATAGACATGAGCAGGTGTAACCCTGTTGGCAGGTATGACGAAATCAGTCTCGCCCTCACGGTCATCCGAGTCAAAGAGTAATATCATCTCCCCGTTCTTAAGTGCCTCTGCCGCCAGTTGTACTTGATTATTATCCAAATTGTTCATTATGTATCACTTCAACTTATTCTACTATTACTGTAATTTTGCTGCCATCCTTCAATCCAAGGTGTTCTCTCAGGTTCTCTGTTGATATTATCTCGATGATATCGTCAGGGTAATGTGTCCTGTCCGGTATCATTATGGCCCCTTTGGTGCCGTTGCCCAGGGATATAGGAAAACAGCGCCCTCCTCCGAATGTGCGGTTCCTGCTGGTGAATCCCTCTATGGTTATCTTGTTCTTCATGTTCAACAGGGTCCGGCATCCTATGCTTTCTTGCTCCAGTTTTATATTCAGGGTTCCCGGATAGGGTTCAAATCCAAGCAGGTCGACGAACTGGTTATGATATCCTTTAATGGTAGTGTAATACTGTCCCTCACCCAGACCTGTGATAACATGACCTGTCAGTTCGATCGGTGTTGAACCGGGTGTGAATATCTTGCGGTATTCCAGATACTCTGCTTCCAGCACCTGCCGCCCGGCACTGGTTATCTTGATGTGCTGGCCCGCAGGCCTGATTTCACGTGTAATATATCCTGCCTGTTCAAGGGACTGCAGCCGCCTGGATGCAGTCTGGGTACTGGAAAAAATGTGGTTTGCAAATTCAGATGATGATATTCTGGTAATTCCATCAAGTCCACCCATGAGTGCCAGTTTTTTTAGTGCTGATATGTCTTCCATTGTACTCGCCATTTTTGAGATGCATATCAAATATGGTGCACATGATGTTAAAGGTTATGGAATCATTTGCAAGACATTTTAATTATTCTGGTTAAGTGTGATAACTGGATTATGGCAAAGAAGATCAACCACAGAGAGCACAGAGAACACAGAGCGTTATTGTTTTCTTCGTGTTCTCTTTGCACTCTGTGGTTCTAAACCGTTCCAGGAAATAAAAAAAAGTCTCTGGTTTTCAATCAAATATCCCTGGAATAAAGGCAAGCCCCTCATTAATATCATTGACCAGAATGTGTGGGATGCATGCTATCATTTCATCTTCTGTGTACCTGCTGTGTTTTCGCGAACCTTTGCAGCCAATGGAAAGGCACAGGCGTTTGGTATTGAATGGTGTAACCGTGCATTCCCCGCACACGGAAGCCGTACCATTGTTACTGAACACCAGGGGCTGGCCGTTGTGGTATGACATGGCCTGTACCAGCCGCATGGCCCTGGCAGGATTGAGGAACAGCAGCAGTACATCAAAATCGACCTTGTCCTGCTTTACCGGGAATAATTCCACAAAGTTGTATCGTGTATCCAGGTGTGGCAGTGAACTGGCTGCCAGGGCAGCTGCTGCTTTGCTTATGTACCTGCCTGAAGTAAAATAATATTCGTCGGGCTGGGGCGCATCCCTGCCCAGTACATAGGCACCCACAGGACAGCCCTGTACTGAGAATGAGATGGTTTCGCCATGGCGGGCCTGCTGGACAAGTTCACAGAAGAGTTGGTCTGTTTGGGATGCAGTGCCGGTTTGGGTGAATTTCACCCCTACCGGATAACCGCTATCCATTAATGCTGTGATGTTCTCTGTTGACATTGGTATTCAATTCGGATTCATGTTGTATATAATGAGCACTTGGGAGACTTTTTATTATTTCCTGGGACGATTCGAAAAACTGCTGAGAGCGCAAAGGGACGCAGTGTAAAATAACAACCCATTGCGAACCTCTGCTTTTAATCTTTTTTTGCAATGATCCATTTATCCAGAATCAATTCAAAAGTCACATATTTTGAGAAGATATTCGAGAATGAGGATGTGTTGATTTACGAGTTGAAGTGAGGGGAGCAGCCGGGTGAGATTCAAGAGGGCTGCTGGAAAAAGAAGCCCCACAGTCGAGCTGTGGGGTATCTCGTATCTCAGGCTACTGAGGTTGCATTGACCATGGCTTCTCCCAACCGCGTAGAGCTGTGGAGTATGACGATTAAGATCAATCGGAAGTAAGACTATTCGGAAGTACTGAAGAATGCGAAAATGTTATGTTTGATGAAAGACGTGCGGAAAGTGAGACTTTATTGCTGCTGTAAAACTACTCAGAGAAACTTACAGAATTCTTAGGCCAAATGGAAAAGTAGTAATTATTCATTGGAACTACGATCCAACACCTTCAAGGGGACCACCAATAGAAATTTGACCTACACCAGAACAATGCATTAGATGGGCCATATATTCAGGATTCAGTAATCCAAATATATGTGACCTTAAACCATGCTTAAATCAAATGAAAATTTTGAATCACATATTATAATAAATTATTTAAATTTATCTATATATTACATATATATAAAATACAATAAGGGGGTTAAGTAGTCATGAACCAAATAAAGATATTATTGCTAGTTACCACAATTATGTTATGGATAGGATGTGCATCCGCCACAACCATTACAGACCCAACAGAAGACTTCTATTTTCCAGATATAAAAGAACTCAGCACAGATATAGTAAATGGAAATCTCGAAATTGTCATCACATGCAAAGACAGCCTAATTGGAGAAGATATCTCGGGTGCAGTATTCATAGACACAGACCAGGACCATACAACAGCATATGCCAAGGGGACAGGTGTGGATTATGTTTATCAGTACAGCGTCATGAGTATAATCTATTCGGATCCCATAAAATCTGTCACACTGAACGATGACATGATAGATGAGAACACACTGTACATAGAAGGCAACAGGATAATCATAACCATCTCATTGAATATGCTTGGAAATGATGATGGGAACATGGATGTCTTTGTCGCCACTCATACACAAATTGTCAAGGCCCTTGATTTTGACAGGGCACCGGATTTCGGAGTCCTAAACACTGTTGATGGGTCGGTACAGGAACAATTCCCAACATATATCGGAGGCGGAACCCTTACAGACAATACCGGAGATGCAGAAATTGCCGATATAAGAGAACTTGATGCAAAGGTTGAGAACGGCAGGCTGAAGATAGAGATAACATACAGCAACAACGTAGAACCTGAATATCTCTCATACGGGGATGACAACAATGTCTGGATATATCTGGACATGGACCAAAAGCTTGCCACAGGTTTCACAAATACTGAACAGGCACCCCCCACATTCGGTGTGGATTACAGGATAGAATACACGATTGGAAATATACTTGGAACCGATGCAAGTATCAAAATGATAGATACTGATTCCGACCTGACTCTAACAGGATACACCCAGACAACAGGGATACCCATAGGTGTGCCATACAATGATGCGTCCTTCAGGGTCAATGAGAACAAGGTGTATCTGGATATTCCTCTTGGGCTGCTTGGATATGATGAAGGGAACATGGACATAGTTGTGGACTCTTTCACTGTTGGGGGTCTAATGAACAGTGAAATGGATAGGATACCGGAGCAGGGTGCTCTTGACACAGACACAGGTTCGATTAAAACCCTGCTCTCTTGTGTTGACCAGAAAGTCATCATGTCAGACCCTGCTGGAGATTCCATGGGATTTGGAGTTGATGGGGATGACATTACTTCATTTGATGCCTGTTATTCAGGAAGCACACTGCTTCTTACGGTAGGTTACACAGAGCTTGAGCTGGATGACGGTGCCATAACGACAATCTCATTCGACACAGACCAGAATGGGTACTCAGAATGCATGTTTGTCTATGCCCTCTACAACGGCAAGCTCGGAGCCAATATGTTTGGGGAATACGGAGGCAAGTATGGTGTCAGGGAAGCAACTCATCTAATCACCATGAAAGGAAAAAAGATGTACATAAGTATCCCAATGGAATTCCTGGACAATGACGACGGTTCAATGAACATGAATGTGGAAACTGCACTTATCATGACAACGGCCGAAATACCCCTGACAGAGCAGAACAGGAAATGGCTGTCAAGTGGGGTCACAAAGACTGGTACAGGAGAGGTGTACATCAATCCAGACAAGTTCAGCCGCACGATCTATGACAGGCTTCCTGATACCGGGACATTCTCTATAGGTGAGAGAATGGAACAACAACCCACGCCTACAAAAGCAGCCACTCCTATAAAAACAGATATCCCTCCAAAAGCAGAAGAAACACAAGAGGTACCAGGATTCGAAGCAATTTTCATGGTTGTCGGGCTGCTTGGTATTGCATTGTTTTGTGAAAAAAGGATATAATGGGGTTGCGGGGTGTGATGTCGCAACCTTTGATTATATTCGTATAAAAATCCAACTTTTCGTTTGATTATATTCAAATTAAAATGAGGGACGAATAGATGACCTGTTCAGCTATGGTCAGTAAAAAACCTGCACAATGCTATAGCTGCTCGAATATTTCGTATCCAAAGGCTATTATTGTGATCATAACAGATACCAGCGATGAGACTTATTATTATTTTCTGGTTACACTTATTAATCAGTTATGTTAACCACATATTAACACAGATAAACACGGATAATGCATGCGAAATCTGCGTTCATCTGCGGTTCGTTATAACCCATCTTCGCTAGTTTAAAATAAAATCTATAGCAGCAAAACACTACATTTTTGGAGTCTGTTCTACATTTTGATCTATTCAATCACTCACGATTGGTTTTTTTCTAATGCTGTGAAGCAAATATTAATATGAAGGAGTATATATAAATATTTTGTGCGGGGGGTCTGTACCTAGAAAAAAATAAATTTTCACACTCCACATTTGTAAAAAACGCTAGCAATAAGACCAATTAGTGATTTTTTAGGCAAATGAAACGGTAAATTAAACCTTTAATCTGACGAAGATGGGTTATAGTTCAAAAGACCAGAAGAAAATAAAAAGTCTCGCCCGTAATACAACAACCTTTAAATAGTCAACATGCATACATTGACCTATGTTCCTGCCAATAGATGAAAAACAGTTCAAGTTCTGGAAACTGAGGCGAGATGGGCTTCCCAATATCAATATTGCACGCTCGTTCAATATCTCAAGGCAGGCGGTATCCAGGGCGCTCATCAGCATGGATAAACGTATTGAGAACACGCTGCTTGAGATGGCGCAGGCAAACCAGATAGAGATGGAGAGTATAAATTCTGAGCGGGGTATCCTGTTCGGGCACTCGATACCGCTTGATGCCAATGGCATCATATTCGTGTCAGCAAAACATGGGGTGCAGGTGTGGTACGAGCACGAAGGGGACTGTAGCGCTTGCACCAGGTATACGCAGTGCATCGAGTTGCTGTGGGATCTTGCAGATGAGATGAAGATCAAGCTTGAGAAGACGGATGATCCGACTAAGCTTGCTGATGAACTGTTTGGGAAGTTGAGGGGATTGGCTTGATACTGAATGTAGCAGAAACTGTGTGGAAAATAATGGGCTGGTGCCCCCATCCTGATGTATTTGTAACAAAGCGTACGCTAATTACCCTGCCCTCAGATGAGTTCCTCAACAATGAAAAAGATAAGGGCAAGATGGTGGATCCTGTTAAAATGGGATGGGGAAACAGATACCGAAACATTGTACTATTAACAACTCTTGTAGGAATTGTTGGTTTTGGAGTAAACGTTCTTATATTAACCTTCTTATTTGGAAACATTCACCTGGGAATCATGTTTAAAGCAATCCTTATCGGCACCGTCATCACACCGTTTTTTATTTACTATGAATGGAAACGATTGAACAGGATAGATCAGATAAAATCATTCCGGACGAAGAGTGAGTATCTAAAGATATATCTAAAAATCTTTATAGAGATGGCAGCATTTTGGACTCCTTTCATCTTGTTATACTTCACCATCGGAAAGGAAGGACCACTTGAAATAATGCTGGGCTATTTGCTTCCCATAATCCTGGTACTGTACCCTCTTGTGGTTTACTGGGAGGGAAAGAACAAAAAAACAATTTACCTTGTAGAGGAAGAAAAAACCTTTAGATGGCACCCCGTCGCCTTAGATGCTTAAAACTCGAAGGATGGTAGTTATGAATCTGACAGGAACTATAAGAAAAATGATGGGGTGGTGCCCGAATCTGGGTGCTATGGAAGCCAGAAAAGCAATGCAATTCGATGACATTGTGGTAAATGCATCCGATAGTGATAATGAATTACCTCAATTGACTTCCGGATGGTTGACAAAATATCGCAACCGGATTTTATTGTACTCACTAATTCTCACGCTGCTGGCTATTTGGCTTTTTATTTCAGAAGGGATAAACAGATTGGACGTATTCATGACAGGTATAATCTCAGGTTTAGTGTTAAGCCTAGTTACAGGAGTAACTGAATGGCGCAAACTCAACAAAGCTGCTGCCGGAGGATTTAGAAGGTTGCAGGTAACCAGGAAGCAGATATTAGTTAACTATCTGATTATAATTGGACTCATAGTCATTGTTATTTTTATCAGCAGTTATTTCACTGTAAAGACTGGCCGCAGCATCAGAGATATTTCTGCCTTTAGTTCAGGTTTCATTTTAATTGTCTGGACCCAGTTTTTTGAAGTGGTTTACTGGGAGTGGAAAAATAAGAAGACATTGATTGTAGAGAAATCATCTTTTTACGCGGTAGATGCTAAAGCAGGGGGAAGCAAATGAATACGATTAAGCAGGGAATTGTGATGGCAGTATCCGTATTCATATTTTCGGCTCTTTTTAGCAATTTTATGGACGGAAGGATTGACTGGTTATTATCCTTTAGTGTTGCGAGCGGCTTTCTTCTGGGAAGTGTCTTGATGTACCTCTGGCAGAGGGATGGAAAAAAACAGAGGATGTGATCAAATGCTGGTGGATATAGCAGATAGAATGAAAAGGATGATGGGGTGGTGCCCGCAGCAGGATTTCGGGTTTATGCAAGCCGGGGATACAAAGCACAGAACATGTATGCATGATTTTTGTGCCGGATATGGAGACACGCAAAAGGAGCGGCGGGAAAAGGTACTTGTGGACGTCCCTGTTCTGGATTCAGGCATGATACGAATTTTACTCCCGGTCTGGATTGTAGGATTCACGTTAATGATCATTGTCAATCATTATTCTATCCTTAGTATTTTCATTGTCATTGCATACTATCTGGCCGTCTTACTATGGGTTCTTCAAAACCGCACAACGGTAGAACTTTTACATGGTACAATAATCATCCACAGGCCATTTCTTCGGTCTATTGTGATACAAAAAAATGAGATTATAAAAACTCAGATCATAAAGAATTTATCCCATATAAAGTGCTGGATTATTCGCCTTGTTGCATTAATTGTTCTGGTCTTTCTGGCCACCCATAATATCAATGCTATATACTTAAATATAGAACAACCCCTTCCGATGCTGGTCACAATTGTTAATATATTCTCAATGCCCCTAATGACTGTGTGGTTCGCTGTTATGGTCTACAATAATGAAATAAGGATGCATTACCAGGCTTCATTGCATCTTGTGGCAACAAAAAAGCGTCAATTTATGTTTTATGTTGATAATCCCGACGAGTTTTCCGTGATGTTGCAACACACAGGGGAGGTTACACTTGATGGCTGAATTTTTTAATTATGTCAAAAAACTGATGGGGTGGTGCCCGAATGTGAGTACGACCTACACCAAAAAATCATTGCAATTCAATGACCTTACAGTAAATACGCCTGATAGTAAAGGTAAGATCACTCATGTGGGCACTGGCTGGTTGAAAAAATACCACAACAAAATCGTATTGAAATTATTGCTGATGATGTATATGGCTGTTTTTGCTTTTTATGGGTATGGGAAAGTTAATCTGGATATGTACCTGATAGTCGTCATCAGTGGTTTGTTCTTCCATTTTTTCTCTGGAGTGAATGATTGGCACAGATTCAATAGGGCTGCTGGCATAGAGATCGCACAACCACAACTCACCAAAAAACAAATAGCGATCATATTTCTGGTTATTATTAGTCTGATAGTTTTCTTTGTCTTTTTGGTGACTAACATCACCGGAGGGATGGCTTTCATATCGGGTACAATGTTATTTGTCTGGATAGAATTCCTCATAGTGCTCTATTGGGAGCACAAGAACGAAAAGACGCTGATTATGAAAAAAGGAATCCTTTTCGGGGATGTCAAAATCATGAGGACTGAATAAAATGACTCTTTTAATCGAAAATATAAGAAAAATGATGGGTTGGTGCCCGGGTGTAACTCCAGCCAAATACAACACCACCCAACATGTCGATTTTATAAATCCTTCACAAATTCCATCTGGCGGATCAAATGTTGAAAAATTTGAATCAAACAATGTATTGTTCTCTGATAACTCAGCCGTGTTCACTTTTTGTTTTATTATAAGCTTGAATCTGGTTTTAATGTTTGGCCGAAATCTGGATTATGCAGTATTGATTCCAATTCTCATGTTAATGTATTCTTTATTTTATTTCCTTGAAATAAAAATGTTTCAGGCAAGTATTTCGATTGATGAAAACGGTGTCCACTTAGAATCATTCGAGCTGAGAGATGTCTTACTAAACTACAATGACATTAAGTCAGTTAAAACATTTAAATTGAACAAACCTTCAATCGCACTAATAGCAATGGCGCTAATAATTATTGTTGCATTACTTGCTTATTCAGTAATATCCGGGGAATGGAAAGTGATTATATCAATTGCACCCCTGCTGCCATGGTATTTGCTTATCAAACAAAGGCATGATCGAGAAAAACATAATCTGGATATACAATTGTATATCGAATCCAGAAAGAAAAAGTGGTATCAATTCTCACCGTATTATTCAGTCATAACAGACCAGTTGACTGCATCCGGGATACAGGTTGCTATTGAAAACTATAGAGGGGGAAAGTAAAATGGCTGTTTCATTTGAAGATGTCAAGAGAATGTTGGGATGGTGCCCAAACCTGAATTCGAATAATTACCCGATCCTACATAATAATTTAGAATCATCCTCTTCACTAACATATAATGATACAAATCCACCCACATTATTGCCTTTACTTTTGAAAAATACTTATGTCGCTGGGTTAAGAAAAGAGGTTATTATTGGATTACTCTTTACTTTTACTGTTTTTGTTCTCTATCATATGTCCGGACATGATTCCTTTTTTCATAAATATGGAATTGAATTAATAATGTTCTCTGTTGTGTTAACACAGTTAATCATATCGAGATCAAGCGTTGAAATTAATAGTAAGTATATCAGGGTCAGTACTATATTCCAACGGATACTTGGTTCAACAACCCATACTTTAGATTCAATAAACACAGTACAGGTACAAAAAAATAAACTATACAGATTAGTGTACTGGGGCTTATTAACAGTAGGAATATTTTGGCTTTTCACCCTTCTTTCGCAGACATTTGCAGGAGAACCAATGGAAGACCTTACTTTAAGTCTCATATCGGTTGTTTTTTGTTTTGGTTATGGATATATCATGTACATTGGTTCAAAATCAGTTTACCGTATCCGGATTCGTTTTAATCCACATCCATCAATCAACCATTTAATGATACATACGAAAGATGCACATCAGATTGCAGATATACTTAAAAAAGCAAACAGGCATTCAGATGACCTTATTAGGGATTATCAGCCCGATACTGCTGGTCAGGTGGCGGCAGTTTGTCCTAAAAAATGAAAGCATGTGACACAACAGGAATGTTCCCGACTAAGTTTTGGGTTTTCCAGGTTACAGAACATCACACAACCAGACGGCAACACTTAAATGTCAGTCAATTAGACTATAAACGATAAAATGAATGATGAAAAACTAACCGCTTACCTTAAAAACATCCTGGAAAAAGGCCGGATGGCTGAGGCTATAGATCTCTCTAAGGAGATGGGGGCCCAACTTTCTGAAGAGGAGATCAATAGTTATATTTTCCAGTATCTTGATCAGGGATGGCTTTCGAAAGCTGTGGAAGGTTCAAAAGCTGCAGGTGTCGAGCTGCCTGACGATATGCTCTTTGGCTGGATCGATAAATATCTTGAGGAAGGGCAGATATATTCAGCTATTAATGCAATCAAATTCCTAGGAGTACCACTCCCGAAAGACAGCCTCATTGAGGCGGGCCGCAAATGCCTGCTGGAAGGAGAGCTTATCAAGGGCCTGGATGCCTTTAAGGCGGCAGGTGAGGAAGTGCCGGTAAAGGAACTGCTCAGTTGTGGCAACAAGTGTTTTGAAGAAGGTAAGTTATATCCCGGGCTGGAGGCCTATGAAAAAGTAAATAAGACGCCGACTGATGAGTTGCTTACTCTGTGTGGTGACAGATGTTTTGAAGAGGGTTGGACCAACCGGGGTCTTGAATCGTATGAGCGTTCTAATATGTCTCCTACTAAAGAGAAACTGCTGGCCTGTGCTTCCAGGTGTTTCATGGATAAGAACCAGGATGAAGGTAGAAGGGCCATAGTGGAAGCAAATAAAGCCCGTGAATGAACTGGCGTGCGGGGAGAGAGACCCCTTCATCTACCTAACGACGAAAATAGGAGTAGTTGTAGGAGTAGGAGTAGTTGCATGAGTAATATTAATTATTAGCGAATATTGAAAAATAGCAATTTATTTATAGATTAGCAGAAAAAAACACATTGCAGATTTTACATTAATTCAGTTGACTTTTATTTCAATTGCAGAATAAATAAAGAGTTGGTAACATGAAAAAATTGGAAATGTTCATCCTGATAGGACTAGTTATTATTGGAACCGCAGGAATAGTAAGCGCACAGCAGATACTGCCAGATGGCGGTAATGGTTTTGATGACGCAATTGAGATAGATCTTGGAAGTTATGTGACAGATCATGACATTCCGGTTGATGCACCGGAATACTTTAAACTTACACAAAAAGTTAATGCCGGACAGTTGCTTACAATCAAAGTTATTAATCCGGTAGTGGAAAATAGAACTATAATCAGCAATGCTAAATTGTTTGACATAGATAGGGCAATACTGCTTCCGGAATATGATAATCCTTTGAAGAATGTGGTTGGTGCGGCTGAATCCAGAAGTCATCTATGGCTGCCCGGTTCACAGGAGAGTTCTTATACATATTACCTGAGCGTTGGTGGCGGCATGGTTCTTGATACCGTGGCAGGTGCAGAATACGTTATCATGATCGATGATAATTTCGATGCAGGAAGTCAAACAGATGCAGGAGACACGTTTGAAACGGCTATGGAGATAACAGAGGGAACTCATAACGGTTATCTATCCGGATCGCATGGAACGGACACTAAAGATCTCTACAGGATGACTGTTGAAGCGGGAACAACGCTAAGCGTTAAAGTGACTCCGCCAAGCGACAGGATGAGAGAGTTTACACTTTACGATGAAGATAGGATAGAAATTGCAGCAGAGTATCCATCTAATCCGGGTGCGATTGCTAAAACAACCCAGGAAATAACCTATAGTGGTGATATCTACATCGGGATCACTCCATATGATGATGATTACGGAGAATATACCCTGGATCTGGAAATCACCAACGAAACCGGAATAGCCGGTGGAGAGGGACTGGAGGTAACAGACGAGAAAGACGAAGCTGGATTACCGGAAGACGAAGCTGGATTACCGGAAGACGAAGCTGGGTTACCGGAAGACGAAGCTGGGTTACCGGAAGACGAAGGTGGATTACCGGGATTCGAAGCAATATTTACAGTTGCAGGACTCCTGTCAGTGGCGTTTCTTTTGAAGAGGAAATAACTAAGATATAAGATCGCGAATGTGTAATATCCGGATCAGCAAAGGTTGCACGATGCAGAGTCTGATTTGCTGATGGATTATAGAGGCAGTCTAACAATTACTTTTTGAATTGCTGGACAGCCTCTATATAGCACAATTATTTAGGATATGTATGGTCAAGAAAATCCTCACTTCGTTCGCATTTTTTAAGCCTAAAGGAAAGTATATATTTTCCTAAACGTTCAAAAAGAAGATATGAAAATGAACATCCCTAAACCGCTCATTCTCATCATACTTGATGGCTGGGGTATAAACCCTGGGATTGAAGGAAATGCAATAGCTAATGCTGATACACCGGTGATGGATTACCTGATGGAAAAATATCCCCATTCCACACTGGAAGCTTCAGGCAAGGCAGTTGGCCTTCCCCCTGGCCAGATGGGAAATAGTGAAGTCGGTCACCTGAATCTGGGTAGTGGTCGCGTGGTATACCAGGATATTACAAGAATAGATAAATCGATCAAGGATGGCGATTTCTTTTCTAATAAGGTACTGACCGATGCAGTTGAACATGTACTGACAAATGGCTCATCACTTCATTTGATGGGGTTGCTCTCGGATGGGGGAGTGCATAGTCACATCGAGCACTTGTCTGGCCTGCTGAAGATGGCAAAGAATGCAGGACTTGAACAGGTTTTTTATCCATGCATTCCTTGACGGCCGGGATGTCCCGCCGCGCTGTGCAGGAGAATATATCACCCGGACCGAAGATCTGATGCGAACACTTGGCACAGGAAAAATTGCCACGATTGGCGGCCGCTATTATGGAATGGACCGGGACAACAGGTGGGAGCGAGTACAGCTTGCTTATGATGCCCTGGTACTCGGTAAAGGCCTGACATCACCCGATGCAGGAAGTGCGTTAAGGGCTGCCTACGGGAGAGGAGAAAATGACGAATTTGTCAAACCCACCGTTATACTGGATGGGAACCGTCCAACTGCTATCATACAGGATAATGATGCCGTGATCTTTTTTAATTTCAGGCCTGACAGGGCAAGGGAACTTACCAGGGCCTTGACAATGCAGGATTTTTCAGGGTTTGAACGACAGAAAGAATTGAATATCCATTTCGTCTGCATGACCCAATACGATGAGACATTTGATCTTCAAATAGCCTTCCCGCCTGCACACATTGACAACACACTGGCGGAATACCTGTCAAAAAATGGAAAAAAACAGCTTCATATTGCTGAGACTGAAAAATATGCCCATGTGACGTTCTTCTTTAACGGTGGTGTGGAAAAACCCTGCAAAGGAGAGGACAGGATACTCATACATTCTCCAGATGTGGCAACCTATGACCTGAAACCTGAGATGAGTGCTTATGAGGTCACAGATGCTGTTGTGGAAAAGATCGTATCAGGCGATTACGATGTGATCATACTGAACTATGCAAATCCGGATATGGTCGGGCACACCGGCGTTATGGATGCTGCTATAAAGGCCGTAGAGGTTGTGGACGAATGCCTGGGCAGGGTGGTAACTGCAATAGTGGATATGGGCGGCGTTGCCATTATCACGTCAGATCACGGCAATAGTGAACAAATGATCTATTACAAAGATAAGAGCCCGCATACTACCCACACCACTAACCGGGTGCCACTTGTATTTGTATCAGATATGGATGTGGATCTGCAAGATGGTATGTTCGCAGATATCGCACCCACCATACTGGAACTGTTGCATCTGGATGTGCCGCCCCAAATGACGGGGCAGTCCATTCTGGTCAGAAAAGATAATTAAGAATAATTCCAAATAGACCTGAATATGGCAAAAACAGCAGTGGTCTTTGACAGTGCAGGCACACTCCTGCACATGTACAGGGCAGCAAAGGACCTCAGGAACGGTTCCATTTATTATGATATTGTGACAACTGACCTTGCAGGAACTAATCCGGATTTTGCCATTATTATTCTGCACATTGAGCCAGAACAGTTGATGCAGATGGACGGGAGTTATCCGGTACATCGATGCATTGAGGAATTACAGATTAAGATCGATATTGGTTGCAGCAAAAGATCATTGAGTATTAATAAGGCACACTCCATCATCAGTTCTGATTCCTTAGCACTGGTATCTGACCTCCAGGAAGTGCTGGAAGCAGTATGGGATCGGTGTGATAATAAGCGATATTTAGGCGTGGGCCTTATGGTCGATATGGCCCAAAATTGTATCCCATATACATTGAGTACCGGTGGATGCCCTTATCCTGAAGCAAGGGATGTGGTATCCCAGCTTGAAGCGTTAGGTGTGGACATATTTATTGCATCAGGTGATAAGCAGGAGGATGTTGAAATGGTGGCAAGAAGTATTGGTGTCAGGAAGGAGCATACCTTCGGGCTTTCAACTCCACAGCGTAAATGCAGGATCATCAGGGAACTGAAACTATCATATGAAAAGGTTGTTATGGTAGGAGATGCTATTAATGACATAATGGCATTCAGGGAAGCCGATTTTGCTGTGCTTACGGTCCAGCAGCGAAATGCAAGACCTGAAAGATTGTGCCTCGAATCGGATGCAGTGATCGAACATATTACCCAGATCGTTCCACTGGTGCGTGATATGCTTTGAAACCAGGGGACCCGGTACTTTTAAAAGGCAGCGGTAAGAACTATTTTGTAACGGCAGGTAACGGGGACCTGCATACAGAAGTGGGTGTCTTCAAGCTGGACCGATTGCTTGAGATGGAGTACGGGGATTCTATTGCATCACACCTGGGATTTGAATTAAAGACACGTCGGCCAAGGGCACCTGATTTTTTCAAAAAGTTAAAAAGAACCGGAGCGCCTGTAAATCCAAAGGACATCGGCATGATCATATCCCACACTGGTCTGAATAAACAAGATACTGTACTGGATGCAGGCACTGGCTCGGGCATACTTGCTGTTTATCTCGGACTTATTGCAAAAAGGGTGCAATCTTATGAGATCCGGCAGGATTTCCTTGATGTGGCCAGGTCTAATATCGCACTTGCAGGTCTTGATAATGTGGAAGTGCGATATGGGGATATATTACAGGAGATACATTCAATTGATGAGACCTTTGATGTGGTCACTCTTGATCTGCACCATGCATCCGAAGTTGTACCGTTTGTACCTGAAGTGTTGAACCCTGGTGGTTTTTGCGTGGTGTTCTCACCTTTTATTGAACAGGCAAAGGATGTGCGCCAGGCCATCAATATGATCGAACTTGAAGAGGTTGTCACCTTTGAATGTACCCAGCGTGAAATATCCTTTAGCGAAAGAGGGACGCGTCCGTCTACGACCAGGGTGGGACATTCGGGGTATGTCACATTTGCCAGGATACCTTGAGGACATTCTATGTGTCATCGGTTAAGAGTAATATTGTTATAGAACACGGATTGTACGGATGACACGGATGCGCGCGGATACGAAAATAAATCCTTGAAAATCCGTGTAATCTGTGTTCAATTAAAATTAAATTAGTTAATCATAAAAAATCATTGGTTCTTTGAAAAACAATACATATCGAGCCAGTCAAACTCCTTAACCGATGACTAATGGAGGACATTCAGGCTATGTCACATTTACCAGGATACCTTGATTGTTACCAATTCTGTTACCAAAAAATATATTAAATTTTAGGATAACATAGTTAATTACTCCAGTTGTGTGTATCAGTGAGAATACTGACGACACTGGAGTCAGGTGGGCTGGTAGTGAAGGACCGGGTGGTCAGTCAGCACATGAATATAATACGTGGTGTTGGTCGGTCATCAATGTTGTGAAAGGCATGGGATCCACTAAGATCTCTTAAACCGGATGATCGGTGATCCTTCATTGAAAGCAACGTTGGCACAATTGCACTGCAATTGTGTGGGGTAAATAAATCAAGAGAGATTCCAGAAGGGACTCCTTGAGAAAGGGTGTCAGCCCACCGCTGCCAATTATGCTATTCTGGTCTAATTTTAATTATCTTATTCCGGTCTTGTTTTTATCGCACTTAGAACAATTACGTCATAACTGATTGGTAATGGCAGACAGCACAATATCTTCTACTTCTTTAATGGGCAGCCCTGCATCCACTACCAGGAACCGATCCGGCTCCTTTTCAACCAGTTTGAGATAATTGCTGCGAACCTGTTTAAGAAAGGCTATTTTTTCGAACTTGGTCTGATGATCGCGATTACCCACCCTTGTAATGGCAGTTGCGGGATTGACATCCAGCAGAATGGTAAGGTCTGGCACTACAGTCCAGCCTTTATGAAGTCCCATCACCCATTCCAGGGGATGATCTATAATTCCTTTCAGGGTGGCGCCCTGGTACGCATACCTGCTGTCCGAATACCGGTCCGAGATCACGATCTTGTTATCTTTTAGTGCCGGTTTTATAGTAGTGCTCAGGTGGTGGGCATGGTCTGCAATGAACAGGAATAGTTCTGCCAGCGGGTCAGTCTCGGATTTTATTGCACGGTATACTGCTTCCCCTATCCAGCCATTAGTAGGTTCCCTGGTAAAAACCACATCAGGGTTATCCTGGAAATGATGATGTAATCGTTTTAGGATTGTGGATTTTCCTGAACCGTCAATCCCTTCCAGCGTGATAAGTTTTCCTCTCATCTGTAAACCTCAAAAATCAAATAAAGAACTCTGGTTCTTTTTCTCTGTTGCAACAGAGTCTGCATTATCGACATCTGTGTGGCTAACATCAGTTTCATCTATTGCTTCTGTTCCACCAGTTCCTTCTATTCCTTCAGTTTCATTAAATTCCAATAAACGGTTTACCTGCATTTTGTCTGTTTTTTCCTGGCCAAATCCACCAAACACTTCAATATCATGCTCGATCTCATCCTTGATCAATTGCTGTGCCTCATCGTATATCTTGCCCACTTTCTTTGTAGTGGGTTTAGTATCCATCAGGAATGCGATCTCATCGGGATTGAGTTTCAGTTCAGCAGCCAGTCCTACCGAATGAACTTTGCTTTTCATTAAATGTTTGAAGAACCATATCAGGTCAGTCCTGGCATAGGCACCTGATACATGACATATTCCCCCAATCTTCCCGGAAAGCGAGTCCCTTATGTTGCGCTTTGCCCTGGTCTGCCCCAGTTTTTTCCAGAACTGTGGGGCTTGGTATTTGTTATAGCCCGAATGGCTGTGGGTCCTGACAGCCGATACACCTCCGGTCATTAACAGGCTGGCATAACGCCAGAGGCCATAGTTCTGCCTGCGGCGCACCCTGCCCAGGAACAGGTCGGCCCTGGCAAGCTGGAAATAACCGGCAGCCATATCATGCGCATCCTTGTATCCAATGGGAAGGTTCTCGTCGATCCAGTTTATCAGGTTATCAGGGCTCTCGTCCACCTGCCAGGCAGCCTGCTGGGCAGATCTCATATCTGCGGCTTTGAATACATGATCCATTAACTTGAACACTGTTTCCTTTACATCCCTGGGTGCTGTGATAATATCATCTACTTCCAGTTCGTGCTTACCTATGGACATGGCCTGCAGGTCGTTGATAGCACTGCGCAGGTCGCCGTTGGCATTGTCAGCAATAGTATCTATGACCCCGACGCCCACCATTATGCCTTCATTTTTGCATATTGCCTTTAGTGCGGACACAATAGTAGTGCTGTTTATTGTCCTGAACTGGACTGGTTTGCAGGCCAGCCGCAGTGCCGGATCCATTTGATAAAATTCATTTGCGATGAGTATAACTGGCTGGGATGTACCTTTGACCACACTGATAATGGCCCTGGCACCGCCCCGGTCATAGTTGCCGTGCAGGTTGTCTGCTTCGTCCAGTATGATGAGCCGCCGTCCTGATGTGCCGTCAAAGGTACCCATCCGGCTGGCAGAACCTGCAACTTTCTGGATGATGCCTGCAGTCCTCTGGTCGCTGGCGTTCAGTTCTATTACGTCCCATTCCATCTGGTAGGCCAGGGCATAAGCGGCTGAGGTCTTGCCAACTCCGGGTTT
>Ga0255432_1042_pt1 | contig 24629 bp, 22 predicted proteins | sample ANMaggSeSYBR02I6_FD_182656 | JGI IMG/M metagenome (GOLD analysis project Ga0255432, IMG submission 182656) | Sediment cell enrichment communities from methane seep in Santa Monica Basin, California, United Staets - ANME aggregate JGI... | ecosystem: Environmental > Aquatic > Marine > Cold seeps >...
CCATGCTTTTGAGACATGCTCGGCCTGCCATAAATCATAGTTTTTTTGCAAGCTTAACCAAAGATCAGGCGTAGTATCAAAGGCACGCGATAATCGTAATGCCATATCCGGTGTAATAGAGCCTTTCTCATTTATGATTTTCGACAGCGTCTTTCTGGATACACCAAGGCCGGACGCCATATTTTTTATTGTAATGGATAGTGGCATTAAATAATCTTTTCTAATTATCTTTCCAGGGTGTGTTGGTTGTCTTTTCATCTTTTTCACGGCTTCACCTCTTAATGATAATCGTCGTAGTCAACGACGTAGGCCTCCCCCTCAATAAATTCAAAAAATACTCTCCAATTACCTGAGACTTTTACAGCATATCGGCCTTTTTTATCTCCACTTAATTGGTGCAAGAATGAACCTGGATAATTCATATCTTTGATGTTGCTGGCGGCATTAAGTCTGTCCAGAATTCTTTCCAACCTGTCAGCATGTTCAGGCCGTATTCCCTTTTTGCTGCCAGTATAGAAAAAGGTTTCAAGTCCTTTGTGCCTGAAAGCTTTGATCATAAATTATTGTAACCCTTTGAGTTACGCATGTCAATGGTGAGGTTTATTTTTTTAAAGCGAACGAAAAGCTTAGGGGCGCAGTACTGAGTTTTCCGCTTAGCGCAGCCTAAGATCTCTGCGTCCACTCAAGCGCCTGGTCGGGCATTTTTTCTTATTTCTTCGATTAGCAGCGTAAAAAAGAATTTTGCTTTATGCACGGCCAAATTAACAAATCCACCATGGAAAATTATTCGATTATTATTATCTATACCAAGCGTTGAAATTGGTTTACAAAAGTCCTTGATCTCTTGCAGCTGTGTTTTGCTTAGTTTACCGTTATTATGTACAATGGCATTGCGGATAGTCCAGAGATGTTGGATGAATGTCCACTCGGAGTCGTAGACCTTTGAACGTATAGTTAAATTTTTGGTTAGATATTCAAGAGCTTGGACTATTTTTCTCTTGTTGCCTTTAGGGTTAAATGGTTTCGGAAAATTGAAGGCACGTTCACACATCCTACAAGCAAGTAGTAAATTAGATTCGGTCATACACATTAAAGTCGTAAAAAGTGCCTGGCGTTGAATGTTTGGGAAAGTTTCATCAAGCCGTACAATGTCATTTGTATACCACCCCATCATAAAAAAATGGCTGGGAAGTAGTCCGGTGGTGACAATTAATTTCTTTTGTTAAATGTTCTACTTCTCTATTGAGATTATTTTCAGTAATCTCAATAAGCTCTTTAATATCAGTGAAATCCTGATTCACTCGGTTTTTCAGAATTGGAAGCCACATTTGTTGTTTCAAAGGAATCGGTGTCATATTGTTTGGTAACTTTTTAATTCCTGTTTTGTTGAAAGTCGTTATTTTTTCCCATTTTAGTCTTCTCTTTTAGCTATAATTTTTTATAATTCGTTTTTTGTCCTCGTTTGCCTTATCGCCTTTAAAATAAATCTCTATAAACTCAACAACATCTTCTTTTTCATAATATGCATATATGATTCTTATGCCACTCATTCCTCCACGCCCTTTTAGAGCTTTGCAAGCAAATTTTTTTGCTTTATATATCCTGGGAATTTTAATTCCTAACCCGGAGATATGAACAACTCCTTTATTGTCAATTCCCAGTTTATGAGTAAGTTTGAGCTGTTTATTAATAAAAGTTTCGATATCATCATCGAGAGTTTTAAATTTTTTTGCCAGCTTCTTGAAATCTTTTTTAAATTCAGCGAGTTTCCGTATTTCCTTAAAGACTTTCTTCACTATAATTCCTCACTGAATAAGGCAAAGTTCGATAAAATACTGCTTCATATTCAATAATTTCTCCATCCTCGGTAGTTTGCCAGGGAACATCGTTGTGGGAGTATTCGCTGATCTCAGAAGCATTCATATTTGACAAATTATTTAAAACATCATCAATGATTTCTTTTTCGTGTGCTTTGAATTGAGTAAGATCGGCTTTTCTTAAAGGCAAATATTTAGTCTGAGGATATTGAAAATAGTTATCCGTCACCTTTACTAATTCCTTACCCTCCATTTCCTTTACAACCTTGATGAATTCTTTAGGTGTTGGTCCATGATGGTTTTTTATATAGGTTGCTCCTATTAATTGCTCTTCATACTTCTCATAAAAATTAAAATCTATGAAATAAAGAAGTTTATACAGAACTGTTTCTCCTACATTCGGTTTAGACCCAACTTTTTCAAGAATATAAATTAATATCTCCTTGAATTTTTGCAGATTCCGTTGAGGAACACTAATTCTAATTTCCTGTTTTTTTACTGATTTCTTCATGGCTTTTTCAAATATAACCTCAATATCTTTTTTAACATCTAACAGAACATCCGTAGGAATATTAAATGTTTTAGCAAGTTTAACTATCTCTTCCGCACTAATTTTTCTATTTCCAGTTTCTATTTGTGAAATAGCGACTCTGCTTATTCCCAACTTTTTAGCCAATGCTTCTTGAGATAAGTCTATTTTTTCTCTTATCTTTTTAATCTTTACTCCTAGATTTTTATAAAACTTATCCATAATTATAACCTCCATTTTATTATGAATTTAGCACATGTTTGATTTTATGTCAAGATATTGTTTTATTATCTAACACAAATTAAAGATATATGGTTTGTAACTACTCAGGTGGATAGGCTGAAGACTGAAGACTGAAGACTGTTAGGAAAAAGCGTATTTTGAAGCCATGTTTGGTGCAAGAATCAGATGTTTCCGCTAAAAGTATGGCAATCGTGCTCTTCTGACCCCCTTCAGCCTTCAGCCTAAACAGCTTCAGCCTGACTACGTGAGTAGTCACTATGGTTTTTGTTTTAGGTCAACAGATAAAAAGAGAAGGCAATTATTATTTTTAATAATTTAATGTGGTTATGATTTATATCAGTTTATGGATTTGATATGATTTTTGGCTACCAACGTAAGGCGGGCTGTCCCGCCTTACGTTGGTAGCCTGATTTTTAAATTAATGCAAGAAGTTCCCGTGGTTTTTCAATCAGGGTTTTTGCTCCATTTTTCTGCAACTCTTCCTTTGTTCTGAAACCCCACAGCACACCAACTGGATGTATGCATGCTGCGACGGCTGTTTTCATGTCTATATCTGAATCACCAACATAAAGTATATGTGGTGGGTCGATATTTAATTGTTTTGCTATATGCAGCGCGCTTGCGGGATCGGGTTTTGGAGGAAAATCGTTTTGAAGGCCCATGACAATATTGAATTTCCAGCGGGGAAGAAGTTTATCTACGCACTGTTTTGTGAATGCATGCAGTTTATTGGACAGCACGGCAATCTTTATTTTTCTTGATACCAGTTCATCAAGCATTGCGGCAATACCCGCATAGGGCTTTGTTTTTGCATTCCAGTTGCGGGCATATTCTTCTCTGAATTCTTTGACATAATCATCAATTGTATCTGGATTTCTTTCTTCTTCAGGCAGGGCTCGGGTCATTAACTCGCTTATGCCTGACCCGACAAACATTTTGTAATCATCAGGTTTATGGGTAGTAAAGCAATGGGTTGCAAGGATTTTGTTTGTTGAGCCGGCAATATCCTCAAGTGAGTTAAGAAGTGTGCCGTCAAGATCAAAAATTACAGCTTTATAATTCATTTTAGTCCTTTGAAAAAAATCTGACAGGATAACAGGATAGACAAGATTCTATTGTAAGCGTTCACGGAACATTGAAATTGGAGATTGAAAATTTGGCCTTCATGCTTTTGTGCCGTTCTTCCCAATTTCCAATTTCAAGTTTCAAGCCGTGAACGGCTACAATAATTTAGATCCTGAATATCCTGTAAATCCTGGTTTGTCAAAAAATAGTATTACATTATTAGAGGCCTTTGAAAAATGTTCAATTTTGTTCAAGTTCAAGGAAGGCGAAAATTTTAAATGCAGGAATACATTGAGTATTTCGAGGCTTAAAATTTGAGTCTGACGCCGAAATTGGGCAAAAGGGGACGTTTTGCAAAGGTCTCTATTACTGAATAGCTACCTTTAGTAAAAGGTCACCTCGCTGTCCGCGGGACGCATCTTTTCCCAGCCCTCTAAGCTTCAGCAGACTTCCTTCTTTCATGCCGGGAGGAACGATTACTTTAAAAAGCCTTTTCTGAAAACCCCAGGGAATATTTACCAGCTTCCGGGTTCCTGTAATGGCTTCAAGGTGTGTGATAGTAATTGTGCCGTAAAGGTTTGGATCATTTGCCATCCCGACAGGCCGGATAACCTGCAGACGGTAGGATTTCTTTTTTTCGGTTATCTTCCGCAGCCTGTCGCTGACACCGCCTCCGGGCAGGGCAAGGAACAGTTTTAAAAAGATTATGCCGAAGATAAATCCGCCTATGTGAGCCCACCATGCAATGCCTGTCATTTGGCCGTGGCTTCCCGCGGCGCTGAGAAACTGAAAGACAAACCAGATGCCTAAAAAGAAAAATGCGGGTATCTCTATAAAATAGGGTATAAAAAATATCGGTATAAGGGTCAATATTTTTGCTTTTGGAAAGAGAATAAAGTAGGCTCCCATTACTCCTGCAATGGCACCGCTTGCCCCAATTGTCGGCATTGTTGAATTATAGTTAAAAACAAGGTGGGAAAGGCCTGACGCAAGACCGCATATCATATAAAAAGCCAGATAGCGCAGGGGGCCCAGGCGCTCTTCAATATTGTCGCCGAAAATGTAAAGAGACCACATGTTGCCAAGAAGGTGCCAGAATCCACCGTGAAGAAACATGAAGGTAATGAGTGAGACAAGCTGCTGACCTGTCGTAAAATAAGATGTAATTTGGGGAATGGTGTAACGGGCAGGCACAAGTCCGTACATGTATATAAAGCGTTCCAGCCCAGGTCCCTGAGACAGCTCTACCAGGAAGAATACCACGTTGATGGCGATGAGGGCATTGTTGATTAGGGGATAGGTTTTGGTGGGGATTGTGTCGCGGATGGGTATCATTTGTTGTAACAGTTCACGGTTAACAGTTTACAGTTCACGGTTAAAATGCTTCAGTCGTTGCATAGTTCATTGAAAAAACTGTGAACCGTGAACCGTGAACCGTTAACATTTGTTATACTTTTTAAAAAGATAAATGGATAATTCAACACACGCATATGAGATGTCAGATTGATTTGATTCGCATGCTGATATCAACGCTTCTTGCAGAGTGGGTGAGGGCGCCCGCTGAAATGATGTCCACCCCTGTATCGGCAAGCTGATTCAGGCTGTCTATTGTTACGCCACCTGAGATTTCAACCACAGATTTTCCATTGATAAATTCAATTGCTTCTTTTATCTGGTCTATGTCCATATTGTCCAGCATGATAACGTCGGCACCGGCTTCTAATGCTTGCTTTATGCCGTCCAGATCGGAAACTTCCACCTCTATTTTTACAAGATGGGATAATTTATCCTTGATGCTTTCTATGGCTTTTTTTATGCCGCCGCAAACAGCAATGTGATTGTCTTTGATAAGGACACCGTCATACAGACCCATGCGGTGATTATGGGCTCCGCCGACTCGGACTGCATATTTTTCCAAAACCCTCAAGCCCGGAGTTGTTTTTCTTGTGTCAACGAGGCGGACATTTTTGTTTGCAATACTGTCCATATATGAGCGAACGTGAGTTGCAATGCCTGAAAGGTGTTGCAGGAAATTCAGGGCGGTACGTTCACCCATCAGCAAGACACGAAGCTTGCCTTCAACTTCCAGCACGATTTTGCCTTTTTCGATAAAATCGCCATCCTTGAAATTCGGCCTGAAAGAAATATCAGCGTCAAGTTGTTCAAAAACCTGGCGGGCAACATCAAGGCCTGCGATTACAAGGGGTTCCTTTGCAACAACTTCGCCGATTCCTTTAAGATTTTTATCAATAAGGTTTTCGGTCGTGATATCTCCGGGGCCGATATCTTCTTCAAGGGCGATTTCTATTAAATGTTGTATTGAATGCATTTTCGTAAACCGATTCCAAGGTTACAATTTTCAGTGAAACTCCGTGTCGTTCCGTGGTGAACTTTTACAATCAGGCTTCTTACTTCCTATTTTGATTCAAATTCTTTTATTTTTTCAAGGTTTGCCTGAAGTTTCTGCTGCTTTTCCAGAAAAGCCGCGTTCTTTTCTTTAACCTTCTTTACCACATCCGCAGGCGCCTTGTTAAGAAAGTTTTCATTGCTCAGTTTATTTGAAACAGCAGAAAGTTCTTTTGTTAGTTTGTTTATTTCCTTTTCAAGGCGGCCGGCCTCTTTTGCAAAGTCAATTATGCCTTCAAGTGATACAAAAATCGAAGCTCCATTTACAATAGCGGTTGCAGATGATTTTGGCTTTATCGCGGATTCACTTGCTGAAAATGATTTAAGCCTTGCAAGGTTAATTATGATGTCCTGATATTGCTTTATGGTTTCAATTTTTGATTCATCCTGGGACTGAACCGAGGCTTCAAGGGTTAAAGAGGGCGCTATGTTCATTTCTCCCCTTATATTTCTTATGCCGGATATAATTTCTGTGATAACTTCCATTTTTGATTCAGCTTCAGGGTCTTTTTCGGTAATCAGATAATCGGAAGAAGTTGCAGGAAATGCCGCCTTCATTATGGAGCCTTCTGTTCCCGGCAACTTGTGCCAGATTTCTTCTGTAACAAAGGGCATAAAAGGATGAAGAAGAAGAAGTATATCATGCAGCACTCGCCGGAGAACGCTCAGGGTTGACTGGCGCTCATTTTGCTTTTCTTTTGCGTATAAGGTGGGCTTGATTATTTCCAGATACCAGTCGCAGAACTCGTGCCATACGAATTTGTAAATTGTCCCGGCAGCTTCATTAAACCTGTAATTATCCAGCGCGTCATTAACGTTTTCCGTAACGGTGTTCAGCCTGGATAAAATCCACCTGTCAGGAAGCGAAAGTTGATTGTAATCAATGTCGTCATAGCCTTTATCCAGATGCATAAGGAAAAAACGGGACGCGTTCCAGAGCTTGTTGACAAAATTGCGGTATCCTTCGACCCTTTTTTCAGACATCTTTATGTCGCGTCCCTGTGCTGCAAAGGCAGCCAGAGTAAAACGGAATGCATCGGTTCCATAATGATCTATAACAGTAAGCGGATCGATTACATTTCCTTTTGACTTGCTCATTTTACTGCCTTCTTCGTCGCGTACCAGTGCATGTATATAAACGTCTTTAAAAGGTACTTCTCCCATGAAATGGATACCCATCATCATCATGCGCGCAATCCAGAAAAACAGTATATCAAAGCCGGTTATAAGAACCGATGTGGGATAAAAGGTTTTTAAAAGAGGTGTTTCTTCAGGCCAGCCCATTGTGGAAAAGGGCCACAGCGCTGAGCTGAACCAGGTATCCAGAACATCGGATTCCTGAACAAGGTTTTTGCCGCTGCATTTCGGGCAGGTTTCCGGAGTATCAACGGCAACGATCACTTCATCGCAGTTTTCGCAGGTCCATACCGGTATCTGGTGTCCCCACCAGATCTGTCTTGAAATACACCAGGGCCTGATCTCGTTCATCCAGTTATAATAATTCTTGGTCCATGATTCCGGAATTATTCTTGTTTCACCATCCTCAACTGCTTTAACAGCTTTTTTTGCAAGAGGTTTAACATTAACAAACCACTGTTTGGATAAATTTGGCTCAACTACTGTTTTGCAACGGTAACAGTGACCCACCTTATGTTTATGAGGCTCGATTTTTTCGAGAAGGCCTTCTTTTTTAAGGGCTTTGAGAACAGCCTCCCTGCATTCAAAACGGTCAAGGCCTTTAAATTGCCCTGCCTCGGATGTCATTAACCCGTCATCGCCTATGATTTTTATGCTTGGAAGATTATGACGTCTTCCTATCTCAAAGTCGTTTGGATCATGGGCAGGAGTAACTTTCAATGCACCGGTACCAAAAGACGTATCAACATATTTTTCCCTGATTATGGGAATAGTCCTGTTCATAAGCGGAAGTATGACCTCGTTATATCCGATATTCCGGTAGCGCTCATCTTCAGGATTGACAGCAACCGCTGTATCTCCAAGCATCGTTTCAGGCCTTGTGGTTGCAACAACAATTACGCCGGAACCATCGGTTGAGGGATATTTTATGTGATAAAGATGGCCGTCATGCTCTTCATGTTCTACTTCAAGATCTGCAAGGGCTGTATGGCAACGCTGACACCAGTTAATAATATAATTGTCGCGGTAGATAAGGCCTTCATTATAAAGCTGAACAAAAACTTTTCGAACGGCGAGTGACAGTCCTTCATCCATAGTAAAGCGTTCGCGGTCCCAGTCGCATGATGCTCCAAGACGTTTAAGCTGGCTTATGATTGCGCTGCCGTATTCCTTGCGCCATTTCCACACAGCCTCAATAAACTTTTCTCTGCCTAACTGATGGCGGTCAAGCCCCTCGCCGGCAAGCTTTTTTTCCACAACGTTCTGAGTTGCTATTCCCGCGTGGTCGGTGCCTGGCATCCAGAGAACATTATCACCATGCATTCTTCTGTATCGGCAGAGAATGTCCTGCATCGTAATATTGAGAGCATGGCCCATATGGAGAACGCCTGTTACGTTCGGCGGGGGTATTACTATTGAGTATGGTTTTTGAGAGCTTTCATCTTTGGCTGCAAAAAGCTGTTCTTTTTCCCAGAAATCATACCAGCGTTTTTCTACTTCATGTGGTTCATAACCCTTATCAAGAATATTTGAAGTCATGTGTTAATCTTTCTCAAATCAAAAATTTCTAATATATCATTAATTAGTTTGGCTCGCTGATCCCTAAAATTTGAAAAGGGGATTATTAAATAATCCCCGATTTTTTTTCGTTCACATTTTCCAAGTCCCTAAAGGTCTCATTCGAGCAGAAGAGTCTTTAGCCTTTCTATTTCTTTTGTGACTGTTTTTTCGATTACTTCAGTAAGCATGCTGTCGATTTTGTCAGCATACATCTTCTTTATAACTCTTTCTAAAGCTTCATCAACCTGCTCGGGAGATAAGGAAATATCAGGGGTGTCAGAAGCGGTCTCCTTTTCATGGGCGGCCTTTTCCTGCGTATCTTCTACAACATCTGCAATTAGCTGTCCAAGCTCATCCGATTCTTCCTCAGGTTCAAGGAATATATCCTGTTTTTTATCCTCTGAGGCATCTAATTCTAAACCTAAATCCGAAGAATCGACAAATTCATCATCTAAATAATTATCTATTTCTATGTCCTTATTAAGTCCGTCTTCTAATTCTATGTCTTTATTTTCTATGTCTTTAAGGTCGTCTTCTAATATAACTACATTGTCTAAGATATCATCATCAAGCTCAGGGACTTTTTTTTCTTCTGAAATACTGATTGCTTCATCTGTATAATCAGGGAATTCAATATCATCAATGTCTTCTGTGTCTGAGACAACATCTGTAAGAGCTATAATATCTTCATCATCCTCCGGGCTTGCTTCATCATTGAGTTGATTTGTATCATTGTTATCTGTCATATCAACCTCCATGTTAAGACCTTTTAAAAACATTCTCTTTTGTCCGATTAGCGCTAAAGCTTCACTAAAGTGCCTACGTCTGACTCAAATTTTGGCACGCAGTGAAGCTTTAGCGCTATCCTCAAAATACTCAATGTATTCCTCCGGTTAAAATCTTCGCTATCCTTGAACTCGAACAAAACTGAACATTTTTCAAAGGTCTCATATTTATAAAGTGTCAAAATTTTACTGAAAAATCAAGCAAACCCCTTATAATTTTAGGGAATTAGCATATGGTATATGGTGTGTCAAGGTATTTGTCTTTTTATATCTGAGACAAAAAAGATTTGCAGAAGGATATTTTAATTTAATAGTATAGGAAGTTCCATTTTTTGGTTAATCAATTCGGCATGATAAGATAGACGAGTAAAAAGTGCCTAAAGTATGTTAAAGTGCCTAAAATGCCTAAAGTTGTGTGGTACGCCTTCGGCGAGCTATATATCTTCAGTGCTTGATTATAACTTCAGCCGTAAACAAAGCGAGCAAAGTTGTAAGGAAAAAAATTAAAATTGGCATCGCCGAAGGCGCATTCGTCAACTTTAGGCACTTTAATATACTTTAGCTCACTTTAGGCACTTATGTTCGCACAGAAGGTGCGCTAACTGGTAAAAAGCAATTATGCGTCGATTTTTTATTGAAGAATCAAAGATTACCGGCCCAATAATATCTATAACTGGTTCAGATGCAGCACATATTAAAAAGGTTTTGCGTATGAAATCGGGAGACAGGATAGGGCTTTTTGACGGCAGGGGTTTTGAGTATGAGGCAAGGATAGAAAATTTATTAGCGGGAAGTGTCGAAGTGTCAATAACAAAACGCTTTTTGTCGGCTTCAGAATCTCCGGTTCAGATAATAGTGGCTCAGGCCTTATTAAAAGACAAAAAAATGGATATTCTTGCAAGGCAGCTTACTGAAATCGGAATAACAAAGTTAATTCCTTTTACATCTGTTAGATCGGTTCCAAGACCCGACAAAAAAAGGCTTTCAGCGCGCAGAAAACGATGGGAAAAAATTGCAATAGAGGCTCTCAAACAGTGTGGGCGCGGCCATGTTACAGAAATAGGTGAAACAATAACTTTTAACGATATAATAAAGATAGATGATGAGTGTGATCTAAAGATTGTTTTCTGGGAAAATGAATCAAAGCCCATAAGCGATGCAGTTCAACAGGTGCATGACAGGCATTATAGAAAAATTTTGGCTGTCCTTGGTCCTGAGGGAGGTTTTTCGGAAAAAGAGATAGAAGATGCAAGAGCCTGCGGATTTGCTACAGCCTCACTCGGTCCACGAATATTAAAAGCTGAGACAGCAGCAGTTGCTGCATGCACAATACTTCAGTACATTTTTGGCGATATGGGTTTAAAAAAATCTTGACAAAAATCAGGGCTTCTAATAGGACAAGTCCTTAATCAGGCCGAGGTAGCTCAGTCGGTAGAGCAGTGGACTGAAAATCCGCGTGTCGGCAGTTCGATTCTGTCCCTCGGCACTCCTTTAGCTAATTTCCTTGGTATAGGGTTAGTCGCAGTTCGGCTAACCCTTTTTTAGTTTAGCCGCATATAAGGTTCAAGCCTTCATCTTAATACACTAATCAAGACGCGGCCCCAATCATCTTTGTGAATGATTTCGATCTGATCCTGGCTGAATCTGCGGTACGCCCTTTCACCTGATACAACACGGGTTGCTTCAGGAATGTATCCCTTGGCCTCCCAGTTGCGGATTTGTTTTTGGCTAACGCCAGTCATTTTGGCTGTGTCACCGATGCTGTAATTCTTTTTTGTAAACATTCGGCCAACCCCTTACGGTGTTATTTCAATATGTTACAGTGTATGATTATTAGCATATCGAACATTATTGCGTGACCATATTTACATGTTCCAAAAGATCCATTTTTTAACCTACTGAAATCATTATTATTTTGCAATATGTATCATTTGTTTTGAGATATAGCCCATATATGCAGTGCCAAAAAACACCACATAACATATTGAAATTAAAGAAGAAGGGGTTAACCGAATATTTACTCTTTTTTGTTGAATTTTTCATAGAACTAACCTCCTTGAATTATTATTGAGGGCTAAAAAAGACCCTTCTGTATATTAGGGAGGTTAGTTTATTGCTGCGGTTGAAAGATAAGTTTGGGAAAAGTTATTCGTCTCAACATTAAGAAAGGTTAGATTATAATGCTCTGAAGAATTTGAACCAATTTTTAAAAAAATAGCTTCGTATAATGTAAAATATCCAGAATAGGAGCTGATTAGATGAAGAGATCGGTAGAGCAGTTCAGTCAGGAATTTAAATTGAAGGTTGTACTGGGATCAATGAGAGAGGAGCTAACCACAAATCAAATAGCAGCTAAATATATTTCACGCTGAAAAAAGGGGGGAGACTGCTGATCACATAATTCAGTGATTAGTTTTTGGAATAATTGTGGATAGCTTTTCGATATCGCAACTGTTTGTGAATAAGGATTGATGTTTGATATATAGCAGTTGTCGCTTTTCGGCTCAACGACTCACGTGCAGTGTGTGGACATGATACACGGAGAAGACTCTTTACAAACTCCGCTTATACTCAGGCAAACCTAACTAACCCAATTTGGCCACCTGATTCAGTATAGATTTCAAAGAGAGCACTCTAAATCAATCCATTGGCTTTCAAATCGAACAGGCACCAAATTGAACGTAGTTACTGTAGCATAAAGCCGCGCTTTGAAATTCAATCTTCTCAGGTGTGGCGGCGTTAGCACGATTTGTATCATGAGCTGGTCGCCCAACAGTGGTTGCTCGTACTTTTTGAAGACCCACTCACTACCGTTGTCTCCAACTCCAACCGCTTGAATGACTGGGGTCATCACCGAAAAGGATACCATCCCGACTACATTCAGATGTTTGGAAATGGTCAATTTGCCGCCAAAAGACAGATTCTCCACCTTGTTGAGCAAATGAGTGAGACTGTCTGGCAAAGAAGCTTGGCCGTTAATCTGGATATCGGACTCGCTTTTGAGAAATCCTCCCACTCTCTTTACGAAATCAGTCTGGGGTAGAACCTCTATAACTGTCACCTTTGGTTTGTCTGGAAAGCGCATCTGGTACCCCATCTGACGAATCTGCTTAAAACCGCCTTCCTTAACCACACTGACACAATGGGTCAATAGCCAGATATCATAGCTGATAAAGATTTCGAGGTCTTCAGGTAATTGACGCCCGCGGAGTTCATACAGCGCTCGCAGGTTACGGGCCACAGGTCGCTCGCCGATGCGCAGGCGCAGAGGTCCTGCTTCGATGTCAGGATCTGTGCCTAAAGTACGCTTTGATGGCGGCACCAAGAGATCGGGATCCAACGCACTTTGCCGATTTAACTCAATTTCGCGCATAGGAATCACTTCTTGTACAGCTTTAGTCATTGGGCAATCCTCCTTTGGTCGTTTCTTTCTCAACGCTTCAGATTACGCTAATCGTTCACTATTTATTTTGTAGCCATACCGCTGAATGAAGGAAATCTGAGTAACGCCATGGTACATCTTCTTGATCTCATGCCGTAGAGGGGATTGGCTGTTGGTCTTAAGGGCTTGCTTGATGCTTTTTATCAATAGCTTGTTTGATTTCGTTCCAGGCTTTTGCTTATCTCGGAGAATCTTGCTCAACTCCACTATCACTTCCTGCACAGCTTGCGGATGTATTGTTTCCGAAAAAAAATGTATACCACGTATGCCAAACTTCTTTATGTTCTTTGAATTGAACTCCTCATCTCCGGCCTTGTAACATGAAAACAGAACCACATGTTTTCCTTTCAAGACACCTGCTTTTCCGAGGTGCTCAATATAGTCTCGAAATTGTTGATTCTTGTGACCAGTGATGATCAAGAGGTTTGATTCCTGGATTGGCCCACGGACTTTACTAACTCTAATTCCTGATTCCGACAGTATGTCCTTGATCTGATCGATTACATCATAGTCTGACACTTTAAAACTTTCGAAAGGGATAAGTGCTGCGACATCCGTTGGGCCACTGATATTAGGGAGATTGGCCGCGTTGTCACGAGCGATCTTTATATCGTCATCGAGGTAGATATCGTGCCGATCACCGTAGCGACGGCTCAGCTCGATGGCAAACCTCAGTGAGTTGTTATATCTGAGTTCCGGCTGATTGGATTCCTTGATACCGCGGGAGAAGGGACCGGGCCAAATGACCATCTTAGTTCCTGTTTTACTCTTAAGAAGACTATCAAGGGGGTGTATCTTGTCGCTGACAGCTCTCATTCTATGCATCTTAGCAGGGTTGACCTCTACATGATCCGCGCCGACGTATATTTTCAACTTGTTCTTCCCTTGGATTTTGAGAGAACTTAAGTATACAAAGCAAATCTCCCCATCACTATTCTCTTTTACCAACTGCCGTGCTAATTGATCCATTTTCTTGATTGCAGCCACACCTCGTATGGGCTTAGACGGAGGTCCGGTTGCCATGTTTGTATAAAGCTCCAGGCAATCTGACCTTTTCATGAGTACGTGAGTCATATCTTCCTGCCTTAGATGTCCTATGCTTCTATCTGATGGTTGTTTCCCCTCAGCAACAACACACTTTAGGTAGATCAGGTCCGTTTGAATCTGCTTAAGTGACTTTTCGTTTATGTGCTCTGTCACCTCCAAGTCACGATATTTCTGATATCGCCGGATTTTCTCGGGGAAATTGTCGCCTCTAAAGCGTACACTTGCAAGATCTTCTGATAACTTTTTACACTGATTCAAGGCTTTCATCGTGGAATTGTCAAACTCAGCGCTGGGATGCACGCCTATATATTTTTGAAACGCAACTAATGCGTTTGTTGTTTCACCGAAAAGTTCATATATTGATGGCAGAGGATCAGAAAAACTAACCCTCTCATCTGTTTTGTTTTTCTTCTGGAAATCGCCATCAAGCTTTCGTCGTAAAGATGTCTGAGCTTTCTTTTGGTAGAAACCCAAGTTTGTTAGGATTTTGTCATATTGCAAATCTTCAATAATTTGGCGCAAGTCTTTTAGCTCGCTTTTGCGGTCCTTCAACTCCATTTTGTGCCGTTCAGGCAGTTCCATTTCCATTTCGAGCTTCCAAATTTCTTTTTCCAGCTTCCGAATATCACCTCTTAATTCAAATATATTATTACGGTAATGGTTGAGTATTTGATTCTTGTGCGTGAACCAGCTCTTCAGTAGTTTCCACCCTCGGACCTTTTGGGGTTTCCATGGTTTTGACTCTATTGTTCTACCTTTTTGGCAAATCCTCAGGCTTTCTGCACCGGCTTCTCCCAACAAACATAATTCAGACAACCACTGTAGTCTTTGTGGCAAACACTGCCTCACTTGAACAAAATCGACCTTTACTGCTAATACAACAAACAATGCAAAACAAAGAAGTTTCGATTTCACTTGAATGCTCCTTTTCGATATGCCACTGGACGGAGGCATCAGCCGCGATTGCTTGCCGGCATCCAAATATATTTTGGTATCAAAAAGATTATGATGTTTTCATGATAGAATATCTTTTTCAGTCGAACATAGTCCTTTCTAAATATAACTTCATAAAAGCACCGTCCTCATCGTTCATACCGTCCTGCCAAGGAAAAAACAAGTAAGATTTTATTCCGCAGTTTACAGGTCGTAAGCCTAAAAACCCCTATAACATCCCTAATACATTTACAATAACCATCATTTTACTATAATATCCTCCCTATAAGTAAAGAGCGGGGGACTACATATTCTGATTGTATCGGATAGACAGTATGATAACGGTATACAGATTACACTTGTTTACCGGTGAAGTATTTGACCGATAATATTTGATACTTGGTACCGGAACTGATGTTTAGAAATCCTAACTCTTTGAGTAAACCTTTATATTTGATGATGGTTGGGCGGGAAGTTTGTAGCCACTTTGCAAGAGTTGCATCGGTTTCTTTTATCTTTCTTTTCCGGTATTGTTGTTCGATTACTATTCTTAACCAGAGTATGAGGGCATAGCCCAGGTCATCATATAATTCTTTGCGAATGAAATCCGAATAGATGGTAAATTGATTGCCGTTTCCAGGCTTTTCAGGCCTTTCATTTAGCATCTTGATTAGGTCTTGTAATTTACCGTCCAAATCGGCCTTGTTTGCGTGATTATAAGTGAGTAAAGGCAAGAAACCTGTCTGCTTCATAGAAATACTTCTCAGGAGCTCTCCCTGGGTTCTGGGGGTCTATTGAAGATACATCAAGAGTAGTATCAGGTTTGAATATAATTTCCTTGGACGGTTTGGGCGATGAAGACGATAAAAAAGAGATGCCAACAGGCTTGTCAGTTTGCTTTTGTATTTTTCTTGCTGCATTTGACAGGTGTTTGAGAGAAAACCCGCTAATGATGTTTTGAAGGTTTTTCAGCTTATCAGCAGGATCTTCATCAGGTTTTATGCCTCCAAGATAATATATCGTACAATCCAAATCTTTGGATATTTTATTGATACCGGCCCTGCCTGCATCATCCCAATCATAGGCGACTATAATGTTTTTTATGCTTAACTGTTGTAAAAGGGATATCGTTTCATCCGTGAGGCGGGTACCAAGGGTGGATACAACAATGGGTTTATTTGCATCCTGCAGCAGTCTGTAAAAAGCGAAATAATCAAAGATTCCCTCAACTATAACCTGAGTTGAGCGATTTTTTGCGAAGATATGTGCTGAGATCTTGATGCATAAGGATTTGCAAAAACCGCAGGCATACCCGCGGATATGTCGAGGATTTTTGCGAAGCCTTTATGCGCAAGAGATCGGCGCAGATCGAGTAAAAAATCGCTCAATTTAGGTATAATAATAGTAGTATAGTATTCAATATATCTTGCAGCCTTATCAATACCGTACAACCATCCTCTTGTGCATATCTCTGTATCCTGTTTCTGTTGTTTAATCCAGTGTGTTCCTCTGTTGTCTGGACGTCTTCCCATAAAGCCGTGAATCTTGCCGTTAATATCGTAAATCGGAAACGTAATCCGGCCTGCTGAACGTGCTTTAATATGTGCGATTTTTCCGACTATAACATTATGTTCCCGATCTACTATAATGCGGTCACACGTGGGGAAAGCTCATTGATTACCTGAAGCAGCTAAAATTTGCTTTTTTGTTGCTTCAGACGGTTCTCGATGTTTAATCTTTTTAACATTCATTACTGGCTTCATTTTTGGTGGTTATTCGCCTACTCTCCTCAAGGCCTCATTAAGTATTTGTCGCGACAAATATAGCCCTGATCTTATAAGCTCTTCGATAACAGGCCTTGCTTTTGGTATTAAACCCCTTTTTTTGGCAACCAATATGATGCCCAATGTACCTCGTACAGGAATTTTTAGAAGTGATGCGCATTTCCGGCCGTTAAGATCATCAATAATAGTTTCCACCCCAGGATTCGCATAGGCATATGAAAGTACGGACGATTCACCTGGCCCCAGTGCCCAATCCGAAATAATCTCCGGCGTTGGGGGAGAGGCAACGATTTCAAGCCAGGATGTATTTTCAAGCGATTTAGCCGTAATATCCTGCGGGCCTCGCATCCTGATCTCATGAGCCACTGGTTCAGGGACAAATATGGGATCGGCAAAATGATGTAAGAGGTCCATCCTTTGCCCACGGCTGAAAAAGATGAGCGGAGAAGCATTAATGACGGCTGGATTATCCACGGGAAAGTTCCCTGTCCAGGTCTTCAAAATCTATTTGAAATGAATCCTTGCCCATTCTTGCAAGAGCCAAGAGGAAATCGGTACGGTTCACCCCTGCTATTCTTGCTGCAACTTCCTGGCTTACCTTCCCCTGTTCGTACCAGGCGGCAGCAGCAGCAAGTCTCATCTCTCTGGTAAAGTTATCCGGACCAACCCTCAGAGCTGCAAATACTTTATCAGGTAGTTCCATGGTCAATGTTGGCATTTTTTTATTTCTCCATATTGTCTTTCCAAGTTTGTTGAAGGGTAATAACTTTTTTTTATCATTGAATTTCTTTTGAATCAAGTTCTATTGTCATTGATTTCAAACAAATGGCGCAGGGTGTATTTTTTTTAACCGGTGGTTGATATCTCTACCGATATTTTCGGCATCCTTTTACAGCACATTATGTGCTGCGAAAACCGCTCTCCACCCGGAAACAACCTTATGAGTCTCCATGATCACTTCCTGTGTTTGTTATCGTCGTTTTAACCCGAAATGCTGGCCTCCTGCAGGAGTATTTCAAGATGCCTATATTTTACGTCCAATAACGGTGACGGTTTACTATACTATTATTACCTGTTTTACAGGATTTTATTTGGTGTTATTGGATGATTAATAGCGTAAAAAAATATTACGCAGTATGGAGAATGTGTTGTGAAGGCTGTAATGGTGTAATGTGCTGGAATTCTATGCTATTACTATACTATTATACTTTACTACACGACCAGAACCGTCTCCATTTACCTTTTGTAATCACACCGTCACAGATACCACACACACACTTTTCCCAAAGACATACCTACCGCCTTTTTACGCACGCACACTTGGGGTAGTTTGAAATTAATGCTTTGCGCACTGTCACGGAATTTAGAAACAACCGTACCATTTCAAGACAGGTCAGTTTGTAAAGGTATTACAAAGGCTCTCCCTGATACACATACTTTTAATGTATTTGAGCCGAATCAAATTATTTGTAGGGGATCTGATTAAACAGGTAAGGGTAACGGAATATGAATTTTCAATGGTTCATTTTGGGTTTGTAAAATAAAAAGGGCAAGGCTTTGAAGACCGTGCCCGATTGTGCCCAAATTGTGCCCGTCAAGGTCAAAGGTTAACAAACATTTCCAAACGAAACCAAAAACGTCGTCGGAAATGCGCGTGAATACAATATGTTAAAAATACTACCAATTCGGATTTTTCAAATGCTGGACTGAGAATCCGCGTGTCGGCAGTTCGATTCTGTCCCTCGGCACTCCTTTAGCTAATTTCCTTGGTATAGGGTTAGTCGCAGTTCGGCTAACCCTTTTTTAGTTTTGAACCCAGAACCTTTTCCGTATTTCACAGGGGCGTTCTTAATTTATCTTACCTGTACCGTAAGTCCGGAAGATCGTACTGGGGTCCAATAAAAAAATATAATCTTAATGCCCTAATCAAGACGCGGCCCCGAGCCTCTTCCAGTTGGGTAAAAGTAAAAGAAGTGGGGGTTATGGCAAAGGTCTCATGCCAGGTCCCAGGGTACGGCGTAGTCACATTCGGACAACTGAATAATGCCTGAGCATGGGGCGATGACTAAACCATGGGCAATATTAAGCCGTGGATATTTTTTGCGAAATGCAGAAATTCCCATTGTGTCGCGGCGGGAAGGGTTGGTTTTAGCTTTTATTTCAATTGGATGGAGAATTCCGTTATATTCCAGTATAATATCAACTTCTGCGCCGCTGTATGCCCTCCAGTGATAAAAATTAGGCATTGGCGATAAAAAGGCAGTCTGTTTTCTTAATTCGGTTGCAACAGCAGTTTCAAACATTGCTCCCCAGAGAGGATGTCCACCGATGGCTTTAGGCGTAGATATAGCCTGAGTCAAGCAGGCAAGGCCGGTGTCTGTAATATATCCCTTTGGCTTGTTACTGACCCTTTTTATTAAGTTTCCTGAATATGCGGGAATTTCAAACCACTGGAAAGTGGCTTTTAAAATATCGAGCCATCTTTGAGCTGTTTGCGGTGTTAGACCCAATTCTCTGCCCAGTTGGCTATAATTTATTTCCTGTGCTGTTAAGGCGGAAACAAGTTGAAGAAATCTGCCGAATAGCTGCAAATCTGATACTTCAGCTAAAAGCCTTACATCCCGTTCAATATAAGTGCGCTGGTAAGCATTGAGAAAATCAGGGATGACTTCAGAGGCCAGGAATTGTGCTTCCGGCAAAAAACCCCGCCAGAGCTGTTCGTAGAGGGTTATTTTATGTGTAAGTCGTGACTGGTTCATGGTCAGGAATATATCCGGCGAATCCAGCCATCTTGCAATCCATGGAATAATTGAATCGCTTTGGCTGATTTCAAGCAGACAAAAACTGTGCAGATCCAGAAAAACAGCACGGCCGGCAAGACTTTCCGACATGGATTTCATTACACCCCATTGTTGGGAACCTGTAAGAATATATTGGCCAGAGGTGCGATTAAGATCAATACGCCGTTTTATCGAAGCAACCAACTCCGGAGCATACTGAATTTCATCAAGAATCAGGGGAGGGGGATGATTATCTAAAAAAAGTTCAGGATCTTGCCGAGCGTTTTCAATATCAATAACAGGATCAAAAACGACAATTTCTGACTCTATACCCAATGTATTTTGAAGCAGCGTACTTTTTCCGACTTGCCGGGCACCACTGATAACAACTACGGGAAAGGATTCAACTAGAAAGTTTGTCTGTCAATATTCTTCTGATATACATGGTGTAATATTGATGATAGCATCATTAAAAGTCAAGTATTTTTTTGAAAGGCCGACATGCAGTGAGACTTTTAAAAAATGTTTCCCGCTAAAAGCGGGATTCAAGTTCAAGGAAGGCGAAAATTTGGCTCAACCGGAACTGGTGTGACACCGAACCCCGTCAACCGGAATCAGTGTGGTCAATAAAATCAATCTGTTACACAAACCATTGTTAAGATATCAATATTTTAACGATAGTATTAAGAATAAAAAATGGCACTTTTTTGATTTTGAAATAACTACCTGTAAAACAACGAGAAAACGGCAAAAAGAGGGTCAATTTACCACACCAGTTCCGGTTGAGCCCAATATTTTTCTTTGCCGGTTTTTTCTTACGAATAACTGCTCCGCCTCCCAAATGAGTTTCTATGTAAACCTCATGGGGTGGCATTAAATTTATTAGCCGTTGGTAAACACCTCCTTTGCTTCCTGGATAATTCATGCCAGTATTATCAAAGAAAAAAACGAATCTTTTTTTGATAGCTAAAAAAATGAGGGAAATGGCTTGGTTTAGCCTGTAATTATAATGACTTGCTGTGATTTCCGCAAAAATTATTCCACATCAGTTCCGGTTGAGCCCTTTTTTATTCCTGCCAAGTACGTTTCTCCGTCGATTTGATAATTGTTTAGTCTGGGCAGCATGAAAAAAGCAACGATTCCTAATATAATCAAAACAGAAAATATCCATTTAAGCCATCTCACATCAACCCCCCATCTCTCCTTTTTTGAGCTCAACTATGCTGGCACCCCAGCCGCCGGCTCCGGGCGAAGCATCTCTGAAAAATTCCACCATTGGATTTTTGCTTAGAAATTCCTGAACCCTTTTTTTAAGTATGCCTTTTCCTTTTCCGTGAATAACTCTCACGGAAAAAATACCTTTATCAATGCAGGCGGAAAAGTAATCTTCTAAAAGATCGGGCACATCTTTTGGTCTGAATGTGTGAAGGTCAATGATGTCTTCTATAGGAATTTTTACAGGTTCCATAAGAAATTCGAGATAGAATGTCTATAATAGATTTTCAGATAACTGGTTCTGTTCCCGAGAACAGACGCTTAATGTTTTCAATATGGCGCAGATATATAACTATTGATATTAAAGCAGCACATATTGCCAGTACTTTTGAATTTGTCGCCTTCCATACGGCAACTGGAAGCATTAATGCCGCTCCAAGAGATCCGACAAATACACGGTTGCATAAACATATAAGCATTATAAAGGTCAGCAGGGCAAAAAAACACGCTATCGGTGAAATTATAATGAAACACCCCGCTGCAGTTGCGACACCTTTTCCACCACCCTTAAATTTTAGAAAAACAGGAAAAAGATGTCCTGATAAAGCTGAAACAGCTATAAGTGATACATATATTTCAGCCCAAAAACCATTAATACCCGTCAAATTGATCGCAAGATATACAGGGAACGCACCTTTAAACACATCGCCTGCCAGGGTAATTATTCCCAGCCTGTTTCCTGCTATTCTTCTAACATTCGTGGCGCCTATGTTGCCGCTGCCCTTTTGCGTGATATCAAGGGTTGTAAACAACTTTGTTAAAATAAAGCCCCAGGGAACTGAACCGAGCATATATGCAAAAATTACAAGTGCCGGCAACTTTAATATATTTACAAGATCCATTATAAGTTATTCCTAAAATAATAATTTACCACGGATTTTCACGGAATTACACTGAAATTTACAAACTTGTAACATTTAGATTTATAAAACAAACCGATCGTGAGTGAGTTTGCGGATATACTCCTAAAACAGTAGAGTATTATGAGTTTGTAAATTTCTGCTGAATAATCAAAAAAGTTCTATAACCATGACCAGATTATAGTGATAATGCCGGCGAGAACAAAATGACTCTCAACCAGAAATTCCAGTCTTATACCGGGAAGCATATAGCCTTGTTCAAAGGCTGAAAGAATCACAAATATGAAAATCGGACAGATAGCAAGCAAGAAGCCAAGGGTTGTGATAAGCTGAAACGCACTTGACAGTAGCAATGTTGCGAGAATAACAGTTAGCATGATTTTTAAAAGGCGCATGGTCCGCTTTTCTCCCAATAGTATTGGGATAGTTGCCCTTCCTACTATGCGGTCGCCCTGCATATCAAGGGTATCAAAAAAAGCGGTTCTGACAAAAACCATGCAAGCTGACAGAAAAAAAACAATAATTGTGCTTACGCTGATACTTTCAGATGCTGAAAGAGTGGGGAATATCGAAGTAACGATTCCCCAGGCTGCTGCTATAAGAACCGTCTTTGACCCGGGTATATCCCTTATCCTGCGATATCTGCCTCCAAAAAGGCTTTCCGGCATGAGCCTTATGTTATATGAAAGGCCGAGTAAACTCATGAGGAAAAGAATCAAAAAAGAAGTAATACCCATAAGATAGGCGGCAATCAGGCCCGCACTGCCGGCAAATACAGCAAGGACTGCGAGAAATACCTTATGCTTCCTGTAAAAGGCAGCCCTTTCAGGATCATTGTACTGATCGGCTTTGCTGCCGGTCAGGTTGTTTAGTATGTGCATAGACAGAACATAAAGTATGGATATAAGAACATGAGGGAAATAGTGCTCGATTCCCTGCAGCCTGGTACAGGCGAAACACAGGCATCCGGCACCAAGGGAAACGTAGATGTTTGTCAAAAGAAGTGATCGTTGTATTGAAAAAAATGCTTTGCGCCATCTCTGCTCTTTTTTTAAAAATGAAGATTCAAGACTTCTGTAAACTCTTTTTATTATCCAGTTCGGAGTAGAAGCTCCTGCCGTTAATCCTATGTTTTGTTCTGAGGCAAGGGCTTTTAAATCAAGCTCATCTTCTGATTCAATGTGGTAAGAAGGTTTCCCTGATTCTTTTGCAATTTCAGCAAGCCTCTGGGTGTTAGCGCTGTTATGGCCGCCCACGACTATCATTGCATCTACTGACTTTGAGAGACGTTTTACTTCTGCCTGCCGATTTGATGTGGAATCGCAAATAGTATTGAAGATTTTGTAGCGCGGGAATTTTTTGTTCGCCCATTTTTTTACTTCTTTAAAAAATTGTGTGTTCTGGGTGGTTTGAGCAACAACGATGGCCTTTTCAAAGGCAGGAAGAGAATCGAGGTCATTAATATTATCAATGGCATATCCCTTGCCATTTGAGTAGCCGAGCAGTCCTCTGACCTCCGGATGATCCTTGTCTCCTATAATTATTGATGTATAACTCTGCTCGGCGTGTTTTTTTATAATGGTTTGCACCATGATTACACGTGGGCATGTGGCGTCTATTACTGTAAAGCCGGCTTTTTTCAGCTTTTCCTTTGCCTGGGGAGGAACTCCGTGCGCCCTTATCAGGACAGTGCCTGAACCGTGATCCGGTATATCATCTATGACGGATATTCCCTTTTCTTTTAAAAGGTTCAGGATGTGTGGGTTGTGTATCAGAGGACCATATGTATAGATAGGATTTTCGTATTTACTGGGCGCATCAAGAGCCATTTCAACTGCTCTGCGTACGCCCATGCAGAAGCCTGCGGTCTTAGCAAGTAATATTTTCATCTAATCAGGTCAGGTATTATTGAGATTATATAGACTTTCAGATAATTCATTTCACAGGGCTAGTGTCGTGTCATGCGTGAAATATCGTATCAGGCAGTCGTCATTCCCGCGAAGGCGGGAATCCAGCATTTCTGACTACTTCGGTGCTTCTGGATTCCCGCCTTCGCGGGAATGACGGCCATATTTGCGACACTGCATAGATGACAGGACACTATAAGGAAAAATCTGAGTAAGTCGTGTTAAGTTGTACGTCGTCGAGGATTTTGACTGATAACGCAGTAAAATTATTTATCTGAAAGTCTATAGCTGCTATTTTTCCTTTAGATATATCTTATGCTCTACAAGAGAAAGCGAATGAATACGCGCTTTTAAGAGTTTTTGTTCACCAAATATATTGTTTAATATAAGACCATCACCTTCAGGTTCGATTGTGTCAACAGCCTCCATGACCAGCTTTTCATCGTTTTCTTCAATAAGATAAGCATTTGCTTCACACATATTATTTCCCCCTTATTTATGCCTGAACGAAAACTGCTAATTTTCCTCCCGCTACAAGCGGGACGTCAGGCTATGTTAGCTGATAAGCTGCTGAGTTGATAAGCTGTTATGCCTTTTTATCTTATGAGCTTAAAAGCCATCAGCTATAAGCTAATCTGTATTCCTGCGGTTAAAATTTGCGCCTTCCTTGAACTTGAAAAAATTTTCTAGTTTTCGTTCGGGCACTATTTATCCGTAAAATCCTTTAAATTTTCCTGTATCAGTGATTCGACAAAATGCGGAAGTGGAATTGAGGATAACCCTACTATTTCAACATTTTCTTGAGTTAGCGGTATGAGAAGTTTTTTGGCGGGGCTGTTTGCTACAGCCTCTGCGATTTTTGGTGTTATTTCACCCATCATGGAATTTGCTAAAATTATACCGATAGGCCCTATGATAACATCAACGCTCTTTATGGTGTGAGCAATGGCATTTTCTCCAGAAGCGCCACGATTTGCTCTTGCCTTAAGCATCTGGGATGTTGCTATAGCATTTGCGCCTAAAGCTATAATTTCAACCTTTTCGCCAAAACATTCTTTG